>Ga0265338_10000713_pt1 | contig 56791 bp, 45 predicted proteins | sample 42126metaG_FD_193579 | JGI IMG/M metagenome (GOLD analysis project Ga0265338, IMG submission 193579) | Rhizosphere microbial communities from Carex aquatilis grown in University of Washington, Seatle, WA, United States - 4-21-26 metaG | ecosystem: Host-associated > Plants > Roots > Rhizosphere... | reverse complement strand
ACGAAGTCCGCTGCAATCAGGGATTCACCTGACAAGTACTGATAAATGCCAAAGTTGTTTGACAACAAGTGGGGCGGGTGCTACTGTGCCGTCTATTGACAACCCACTTTCCCCGCACGAGGCCTCATGAACGTGTCCCCGATTGTCGAGAGCGAATTCGCCTCGACGGTGATGGCTGTGCCCCCGCTGGCACGCCGCCCCGATCTTTCGCTCGACGTCGAAGAAAACCGCCGCCTGATCCGCCACATGGAGGCGGGCGGCCTGCGCACGCTGCTCTACGGGGGCAATGCCAATCTCTATCACCTCGCCGTCAGCGAATACCGCGAGTTGCTCGACATGCTCGCGGCGCTGACCGGTCCCGAGACCCGCGTGATTCCGTCGATCGGTCCGGACTTCGGCAAGATGCAGGACCAGGCGCGCATGCTTGCGCAGACGGCGTACAAGACTGCGATGGTGTTGCCGCTCGGCGGTTTCACCACGCCGGCTGGCGTCGAGGCGGGTCTCACGCGCATCGCCGACACGGCGGGCATCCCGCTTACGCTCTACGTCAAGAGCGAAAACTACGTGGATGTCGATACGCTCGCGCGTCTCGTCGAGCGCGGCACGCTCATCGCCGTGAAGTACGCGATCGTGCGCAAGGACCCGGCAAACGATCCTTATCTGCGCCGCCTGCTGGAAAGCGTGCCGGCGTCGAGACTCGTCTCGGGCATGGGCGAGCGTCCGGCGCTCGTCCATGTGCGTGATTTCGGTCTCGCCGCGTGGACGACCGGTTCGGGCTGCATCGCGCCGCACGCTGTGATGGCGCTTCTCGCCGCCGCGAAGCAGGGCCGCACCGAAGAAGCCCGACGCCTCCACGATGCGTTCATGCCGCTCGAAACGCTGCGCGACAACATCTCGCTGATCCGCGTGCTGCACGACGCGGTGACGCTCGCCGGCATCGGCAACATGGGCCCGATTCTGCCGCTGCTTTCCGGCACGCCCGAAGCCGATCTGCCGGCGGTCGAAGCGGCAGCGAAGGCGCTGCTCGCGTTCGAGAACTCGCTCGTGCACGCTGGCCGCTAAGCGCCAGGGGAAATCACGGAACGAACATGCAGATATCCGGAACCATGTTGTTGGGCGCCGACGCCGTACGCGGCACCCAGGGCGAGATGCGCGCCTTCGCGCCCGCGCTCGGCGAAGAGATCGAACCCGCGTTCGGCCTCGGCGGCCCCGCCGATGCCGGGCGCGCCTGCACGCTGGCCGCGCAGGCTTTCGACGCGTTCCGCGCCGCGCCGCTCGAAACGCGCTCGCGCCTGCTCGAAGCGATCGCGGAGCGCATCCTCGAAACCGGCGACGCGCTGATCGAGCGCGCGCACCTCGAATCGGCGCTGCCGAAGGCCCGCCTCGAAGGCGAACGCGGCCGCACGGTCGCCCAGTTGCGCCTCTTTGCATCGCTCGTGCGCGACGGCCGCTGGTGCGGCGCCGTGCTCGACCCGGCGCTGCCTGAGCGCAAGCCGCTGCCGCGCTCGGATCTGCGCGCGCAACGCATCGGCCTCGGTCCCGTGGCCGTGTTCGGCGCAAGCAACTTTCCGCTGGCGTTTTCGGTGGCGGGCGGCGATACGGCGTCGGCGCTCGCGGCTGGCTGTCCCGTCGTCGTGAAAGCGCACCCGGCGCATCCGGGCACGTCCGAACTGGTGGGCCGCGCGATCCAGCGCGCCGTCGCGGACACGGGCCTGCCCGCAGGCGTGTTCTCGCTGCTGTTCGGCGGCGGCAACGCGATGGGCGAGGCGCTCGTCGCGCATCCGGCGATCAAGGCCGTCGGCTTCACGGGTTCGCGCGGCGGCGGCCTCGCGCTCGCGCGAATCGCGGCGCAGCGCGCCGAGCCGATTCCCGTCTATGCTGAAATGAGCAGCATCAATCCGATGTTCGTGATGCCGGCCGCGCTGGCTGCGCGCGGCGAAGCGCTCGCGAATGGTTTCGTCGAATCGCTCACGCTCGGCGTCGGTCAGTTCTGCACGAATCCGGGCCTCGTACTCGGCCTCGACAGCCCCGATCTCGACCGCTTCGTCAGCGCTGCCGCGGCGGCGCTCGAACAGAAGACGTCGCAATCCATGCTGAGCGCGGGCATCGCCGCGAACTATCGCGAGGCCGTGGCCGCACGTGCGCAGGTTGCCGGTGTCGAGTGCGTGGCGCAGGGCTCGCAGTCCGGGGCGCATTGCAGCGCATTGCCGATGCTGTTCAAGACGACTGCGGAGCCGTTCCTCGCACAGCACGCGCTGGGCGACGAGATTTTCGGGCCGTCGTCGCTCGTCGTGGCATGCCGCGACGAGGCTGAACTGCTGCGCGTGGCCGAGCATCTGGAAGGCCAGTTGACGGCCACGCTGCAGATCGAAAGCGGCGACTACGGGCTCGCTCGACGCCTGTTGCCCGTGCTGGAGCGCAAGGCCGGACGCATTCTCGCGAACGGCTTCCCGACTGGTGTCGAGGTGTCGTATGCGATGGTCCACGGCGGGCCATTCCCGGCGACCTCGGATTCGCGCACGACCTCGGTGGGGGCGATGGCGATCGAGCGCTTCCTGCGCCCGGTCTGCTATCAGGACTTGCCCGCAGCACTGCTGCCGCCCGCGCTGCAGGACGACAATCCGCTCGCGCTGTGGCGTCTGCGCGACGGCGAGCTGGTGCGCAACTGATCTGACAAATACGGCGGACCGGGCCGGCCGGCATGATCTGCCGCCTGGCCGGCAACACGGCGCCGACGAAGTGCCGACGAAATACCAGCAAAGCGCCGACGTTCGCTATACGAATCGCCCGACGTTGCTTGACAACTTGTAGCATGGTTCGGCATCCTGTGTTCGCGGTCCGCGGCAGGTGAGGGACCAGCGGGTCGCGAAGAACCCAATCCATAATCAGATGCGAGGAGATGCGATGTTCGAAGGACGCTTGCCGGCCAGGTTCCTGGCCCTGTGTGTGGCGGCCGCTGCGACGCTCGGCACGAGCGCGGCGCAGGCCGACCCCGTATCCCTGAACATAGTGGACGTCGCGGGCAATCTGCAGCTTACGCAGAAAGCCTTCGAGGCGTTCAAGGCGAAGTACCCGAATCTCGTTTCCAACATCACCTACACCAACGCGCCCGCGCCGCAACTGCCGGGCAAGATCAAGGCGATGCAGGCGGCGGGCCGCGCGGACATCGACCTCGTGCTGACCGGCACCGACGCGCTCGCGGCCGGCATCGAGCAGAACCTCTGGGTCAAATTGCTGCCTGACAACTCGGCGTCGCTGCCGGGCGTGCTCGATCACTACGCGCCGGGTCCGCGCAGGATGCAGGATCTGGCGCAGGGCTACGGGCTCGAAGTGGCCTACATGCCGGCCGGTCCGCTGATCGAATACAACCCCGCGAAGGTGCCGAATCCGCCGCATACGCCGGCACAACTGGTCGCGTGGTGCAAGGCGAATCCGGGCAAGCTGATCTATGCGCGTCCGGCCAATTCGGGCCCGGGCCGCACGTTCCTGATGGGTCTGCCGTACCTGCTCGGCGACAAGAATCCGCAAGACCCGGTCAACGGCTGGGACAAGACCTGGGCGTTCCTCAAGGAACTGAACTCGTGTGTGCCTTACTACCCGGGCGGCACTTCGGCCGTGATGAAGGAACTTGGCGAAGGCACGCGCGACATGACCGTCACCGTGACGGGCTGGGACATCAATCCGCGCGCGCTCGGCATCGTGCCGGCCGACTTCAAGGTGCAGTCGTTCGACAACATGACCTGGGTGAACGACGCCCAGTACATGGTCGTCCCGAAGGGGGTTTCCAAAGAGAAACTCGCGGTGCTGCTCAAGCTGATGAACTTCATGCTCGAACCGCAGCAGCAGGCCATGACCTATGACGACGGTTACTTCTATCCGGGTCCGGCCATTGCGGGCGTCACGCTGGAGATGGCGCCGAAGGCGAGCCAGGACGTGATCGCGAAGTATGGCCGTCCCGAGTACGCGAAGTGGCTGGCGGCGTATCCGCACGTCGTGCCTCTCCCGGCGCAGGCCATGGTCGCCGCCTTCCAGAAATGGGACCGCGAAGTTGGAGCGACCAAGTCGCAGTAACGCGCAAGCACGCGGACGGCGGCGCGCGCGAGCGACGCGCCGTCCGCTCACGCAGATCAGGAACGTGTCATGAAGCCTACTTTCGAACGTCTGCGTCTGGACTCGGTAAGCCGTAGCTTCACCAGCGCCGAAGGCGCGCAGCTCGCGGCGTTGCGCGGTCTCGACCTCGAAATCCGCCGTGGCGAATTCATCGCGCTGCTCGGGCCGTCGGGCTGCGGCAAATCGACGGCGCTCAACTGCATCGCGGGGCTGATGCCGCTCACGAGCGGCAGCATCTGGCTCGACGACAAACGCATCGACGTCCTGCCGCCCGAGAAGCGCGGCTTCGGCATGGTGTTCCAGAACTACGCGCTCTTTCCGCACATGAGCGTGCTGGACAATGTGGGCTTCGGGCTCAAGATGCGCGGCGTGTCACGCGACGAAGCGAGGCGCCGTGCGCGCGAGGCGCTTCAACTCGTGCAGCTCGTCGGCCATGAGAACAAGCTGCCCGGCCAGCTTTCGGGCGGACAGCAACAGCGCGTGGCGATCGCGCGCGCCATCGTGATCGAGCCGCCGCTCGTGCTCATGGACGAACCGCTCTCGAACCTCGACACGAAGCTGCGCATCGAAATGCGCGCCGAAATCCGCCGCATTCATGGTCAGCTCGATCGCGCGACGATCTACGTGACGCACGATCAGGACGAAGCGCTGTCGATGGCGGACCGCATCGTCGTGATGCGCGAGGGCGTCGTGCAGCAGGTCGCGACGCCGCGGGAAATCTACGGCCGCCCCGCGAATCTGCATGTCGCGCGTTTCATGGGCTATCGCAACGTGCTGCCGTTCTCGCTTACGGGCGAGCGGGGCGATCATCTCGCGTTGTCGGCGGGCGGCGTCACGCTAAGCGGCGTGGCGATGGGCGATGCGCGTCACTCGAACGGCGCGAACGGCGCGGATGTTTCCGTCGCGATGCGCCCCGAGGATTTCGAACGTGCGGCGCCCGGCGACGCGAACGCGTTCGACGTCGAAGTCGAAGTGGTCGAATATGGCGGCCGCGATTCGCTGCTGCTCGCGAACGCGCCGTTCGGCAAGCTGTGGGTGCGCGTGCCCGGCGAATTCGAGGCTGGCGAGCGCGCGACCGTGCGCGTCGCGCCGTCGCGCGTGCTGGCCTACGCGGAGCGCGCATCGTGAGCACGCTCGCGTCCTGGATGACCAAAGCGCCGCGCGATGCGCGCGGCTGGCTCATCGCGCCCGCGCTCGGCTTCATCGTCGCGATGTTCCTGTACCCGTTCGCATACGGCCTCATGCTCTCGTTCCGGCCGATGAACGGCGGGGGCATGCTCGCAAACTACCTGCAGTTCTTCAGCGATCTGTCGATGTGGCCGACGGTGTTCGTCACGCTGAAGCTGGCGGTGCCCGCGACGATCATCAACGTCGGGCTGTCGCTGCCGGTCGCCTTTGCGCTGCGCCGCAATTCGCCGTATCAGAAGCTCGTGACGATGCTGCTCGTGATTCCGGTGACGCTCGGCACCGTGCTGATCGCCGACGGCATGCTCAGTTACTTCGGCCCGAACGGCTGGTTCCCGCAGGCACTGCACGCACTGCATCTCTACACGAACGAGGAAATACGGCTCACCCACAATTACTGGGGTGTCCTTATTTCATTGATCGTTTCGGGTTTTCCGTTCGCGTTCCTGCTGACGCTCTCGTACGTGACCGGCATCGACCCGACGCTCGCCCGCGCGGCAGCAACGCTCGGCGCGGGACCGTGGCAGCAGTTCCGGCAGATCTATCTGCCGCTGCTCGTGCCGGGCCTCACGATGGCAGCGTGCCTCTCGTTCGTGCAGGCGTATTCGGTGTTTCCGTCCGCGGTGCTGCTCGGCGCGCCCGCCGGACCGACGCGCGTGATATCGATTGCGGCGTCCGAAGCGGCATTCGAGAGCTACGACTATTCGCTCGCCTCGACCATCGCGATCGTGATGGGCTTCGTGCAACTGGTGGTCGTGGCCGCGATGCTCAGCTTGAAGCGCTGCTTCTACGCAGGCCCGACGAGCGGAGGGAAAGGCTGATGAGCGCTCATCAACGCAACGCGGCCGAACTGCACGCCGTCGCTTCGATGGGCGGCGAGCGCCCCTCGGCTTCGCCTTCGGCCACACCTTCGAGGGCGCCGACGCGTCTGCCCGGTCTGCTATGGAAGTGCATCGTCTGGGGCGGCATGATGTTCTTCCTCGTGAACGTGCTGCTGCTGATCGCGACGGTCGGCGTGAACTCCATCGCGACGCGCTGGTTCGGCACACCGCTGCCGCAGGGCTTCACGCTGCACTGGTACGCGCAGGCATGGCGCGACTTCCAGCTTTCGAGCGTGCTGTGGGTGACGTTCGAAGTCGTGGGCGCCGTCGTGGGGCTCGCGATCGCGCTCGGCGTGCCCGCCGCGTATGCGCTCGCACGCGCGCAATTCCCCGGCAAGCGCATCGCGATGCTCGTGTTCCTGCTTCCGCTGATGGTGCCGCCCGTCACGTACGGCATTCCGATGGCGACGGCCATGTACCGCTTCGGTCTCGCGGGCACGCTGCCCGGCGTGATCCTCGCGAACCTCGTGCCCGCACTGCCGTTCGTGATCCTCGTGATGACGCCGTTCATCGAGCAGATCGACCCGAATCTCGAATCCGCCGCGCGCATCTTCGGCGCGAATACGTTCCGCTATTTCCGCTACGTGCTGCTGCCGCTGCTCGTGCCGGGCATGCTGGCGGCGGGGCTGCTCGTGCTCGTGCGCACGATCGGCATGTTCGAACTCACTTTCTTCACCGCTGGACCCGACACGCAGACACTCGTCGTCGCGCTGTATTACGCCGTGTTCTCGACGGGCGTGCGCGCGCCGCAATCGATCGACGCCATGGCGATGATCTATATGGCGATCACGCTCGCGTGGGTGCTGGTGGCGCTGCAGTTCGTGAGCCCGACACAACTCGTGTCGCGCGTGAAAGAGCAGCGCTGACCGGCGACGGCGGCCTCAACAGCTACACCTGGAGTCAAGAGCCTCATGAGCAACAAGCGTAAGACCCCCGAAGAACTGCGCAGCCATCGCTGGTATGGCGTGAACGATCTGCGTTCGTTCGGCCATCGCTCGCGCACCGCGCAGATGGGCTACGACCGCGAGGAATACGCGGGCAAGCCGGTCATCGCGATCCTCAATACGTGGAGCGAAATCAATCCGTGCCACACGCACTTCAAGCAGCGCGTGGAAGAGGTCAAGCGCGGCATCTGGCAGGCGGGCGGGTTCCCGGTCGAGTTGCCGGTGCAGACGCTTTCGGAGCCGTTCCAGAAGCCCACGACGATGCTCTACCGCAACTTCCTCGCGATGGAAGCGGAAGAGACGCTGCGTTCGTATCCGGCGGACGGCGTCGTGCTGATGGGCGGCTGCGACAAGACCACGCCCGCGCTGCTGATGGGCGCGATCCCGGTGGATCTGCCCGCGATCTTCCTGCCGGCCGGGCCGATGCTCAACGGCAACTGGAACGGCGTGACGCTCGGCTCGGGCTCGGACACCTGGAAATACTGGGCCGATCTGCGCGCGGGCAAGATCACCGAGCAGGACTGGAAGGGCGTGGAAGGCGGCATCGCGCGTTCGCCTGGCCACTGCATGACGATGGGCACCGCATCGACGATGACGAGCGCCGCCGAAGCGCTCGGCTTCACGCTGCCGGGCTTTGCCTCGATTCCCGCAGCCGATTCGCGCCACGCGCAATATGCGGCGAAGACGGGCATGCGTATCGTCGACATGGTGTGGGAGGACCTCAAGCCCTCGGACATCCTCACGCGCAAGTCGGTCGATAACGCCGTCACGACCTGTCTCGCGCTTTCGGGCTCGACCAACGCGATCGTTCACATGATCGCGCTCGCGCGCCGCGCCGGGGTGGACCTGACGCTCGCGCAATACGACGACATCGCGCGCCGCACGCCGGTGCTCGCGAACATCCGCCCGACCGGCAAGTACCTCATGGAGGACTTCTTCTATGCGGGCGGCCTCATGGCGATGCTCAAGGAACTGGGCGACCTGATCGACGGCACGCAACTCACGGTCAACGGCAAGACGCTCGGCGAGAACATCGCGGAAGCGCAGATTTTCAACGACGAAGTGATCCGCCGACGCAGCCAGCCGCTGATGCCGGACACGGGTCTCGCCGTGCTGCGCGGCAATCTCGCGCCGGACGGCGCCGTGATCAAGCCGGGCGCGGCCGAGCCGCATCTGCACGTGCATACGGGCCGCGCCGTCGTGTTCAAGGACTACAACGACATGGCCGCGCGCATCGACGGCGAGGAACTCGACATCGATGAAACCTGCGTGATCGTGCTGCAGCACGCGGGCCCGATCGGCGCGCCGGGCATGCCCGAGTGGGGCCAGCTGCCGATTCCGCAGAAGATCCTCAAGAAGGGTGTGCGCGACATGCTCCGCATTTCCGATGCGCGCATGAGCGGCACGAGCTACGGGGCGTGCGTGCTGCACGTGGCGCCGGAGTCCTTCGTCGGCGGGCCGCTCGCGCTCGTGAAGGACGGCGACATGATCGAGCTGAACGTGCCCGAACGCCGCCTGAACATGCTGGTTTCCGATGAGGAACTCGCGCGCCGCAAGGCCGCGTGGGTCGCACCCGAGCCGCGCTTCACGCGCGGCTACGGCGCGATGCACCAGATGCACGTGATGCAGGCCGACAAGGGTTGCGATTTCGATTTCCTGCAGCGCGACGGCGCGGGCGGAGGTTGCGGTGGAGGTGGCGAGCCCGAGATCCACTAAGAAAACGGGTTTGGCAGAAGGCGGTGCGGCAGGCGGGATATGCGGGCTGCGCATCCCGCGCTGGCAGGCTGGCACGCCGGCACGCCGGTACGCCGGCATGGGGCAGTAGTGATCTGAAAATCCGGGAGCAGTAAACAACGCGTTTCAAAACCACAAAGACTATAGGTAGGAGAACGAATGAAAAAAACCATCATTGCGTCGGCGCTGGGTCTCGTTGCGATGGGCGCACAAGCCCAGAGCAGCGTGACGCTGTACGGCATCGTCGATACGGGCATCGGCTATCAAAGCAGCTCCACGTCGCTCGGCAAGACTTCGGGCGGCGCATCGCAGGTGAAAATGGTGCAGGGCGTCTGGGCGGGTTCGCGCTTCGGTTTGAAGGGTAGCGAAGACCTCGGCGGCGGCTCGCGCGCGATCTTCACCCTCGAAGAGGGCTACAACTCGGCCAATGGCGCGCAGTCGACCTCGAACCTGATGTTCAGCCGCGCGGCGTTCGTCGGTCTGTCGAACCAGAACTACGGTACGTTGACGGCTGGCCGCCAGTATGCCCCGTACTACACGCTGCTCTCGCCGTACAGCCCGACGACCTGGCTGACCGGCGCATACGGCGCGCACCCCGGCGATATCGATTCGATGGACACGATCTATCGCATCAACAACTCGATCGTCTATACGTCGCCGAACTTCGCGGGCCTGACCGTGAGCGGCATGTACGCGCTCGGCGGCGTGCCGGGCAGCTTCGGCGCAGGCCAGACGTGGAGCGTGGCGGCGAACTATATGCGCGGCCCGATCGGTCTTGCGGTTGGCTTCGAGCGTCTGCACAACTCGACGAGCGGCGGCGGCGCGTGGGGCGCGAATTCGACGGCGAACAGCAACGGCGAGCCGGGCGTCTCGGCCCTCACCAACGGCTTCCAGACGGCAGCGGCGCAACAGCGCCTCGCCGTGACGGGCGGCTACACGTTCAACTCGCAGTGGGACATCACGGCTGCGTACTCGAACGTGCAATACGTGGCGGGTACGGGCTCGCTCTTCCACGATACGCAGATCTGGAACACGGGCGGCGTCGTGCTGCACTACAAGCCGCTTATCTCGCTCGATCTCGCGGCCGGCTACAGCTACACGCGTGCGACGAAGGCGAACGGCATCCAGAGCGCGGCTTCGTATCAGCAGTTCAACCTGTCGCAATACGTGACGCTGTCGAAGCGCACCGGCCTCTACTTCGTCGAGGCGTACCAGCGCGCGGGCGGCCAGACGCTCGGCACGGGCGGCGCGGGCAAGATCATCAACGCAACGGCCGACATCGGCGACGGCCAGAACAGCGCGCCGTCGTCGTCGCGCAGCCAGGTTGCGGGCGCGGCGGGCATCATCCATCGCTTCTGATGGTGTGAATGGTTTTCCGGTGAACAGGTTTGCGGCGGCATCGCGAGGTGGCGCCGCTTTTTTTCGTATCGGCAACGAAGGGGAGTCGCCGCCGCGGCCAGTTGGAAAAGTTGTCAATCAAATATTGGGCAAATGATGTTCGTTCCGGATCTTTCGTGGCGGATCCAGCGCGAAATTCGCCTGCAAACGCCCCTGCGCGCCCCTGCGCCATCCCGCCACAGCCGAGCCCGGACGTGCAATATGCGGGTATTCACTAGAATCCAGGCGGGTGCGAGGTCTATACAATCCCATGTTGTCAAACAACAAGGCGCGCTCACGCGGGGTTCCTGTCGCAGCAGCGGGCGGCCCCGGCGCCCGGACGATGGTTCTACTACGACTACGAGGAAGAGACACGATGAACAAGTTTTCGCTGTCCCGCGTTTCGATGATCGCCGCCGCGATGGCGCTGGCATTCGGGGCGGGTAGCGCCGAGGCGCGCATGTTCCGCGCGGCGAATGTGCATGCCGATACGTTCCCGACGGTCGTGACGCTCAAGGCAATGGGCGACGAACTCGGCAAGGAGACGGGCGGCCAGGACACGATCAAGGTGTTCGGCAACAGCTCGCTCGGTTCGGAGGCCGACACGATCAGCCAGGTGCGCATCGGCGCGCTCGACATGGTCTGGGCGAACGGCTCGCTTTTCAACGAGATCGTGCCGGAATCGGTGATTCCGTCGTTGCCGTTCCTGTTCCGCGACATCGACCATTTCCGCAAGGTCATGTACGGCCCGGTGGGCCAGAAGATCCTCGACTCGTTCTCGTCGAAGGGCATGGTCGCGCTGGCATTTTACGAGAGCGGCGCGCGTTCGATCTACGCGAAGAAGGCGATCCACTCGCCCGCCGACATGAAGGGCCTCAAGGTGCGCGTGCAGCCGTCCGACCTGATGGTCGACGAGATCAAGGCGATGGGCGGCACGCCGACGCCGATGCCGTTCGCCGAGGTCTACACGGGTCTGAAGACGGGTCTCGTCGATGCGGCCGAGAACAACGCCTCGTCGTATGCCGAGACCAGGCACTATGAAGTCGCGCCGATCTATTCGGAAACGCAGCACGCGATGACGCCTGAAGTGCTGGTGTTCTCGAAGAAGATCTGGGACACGCTGAGCCCGCAGGAACAGGCTGCGATCAAGAAGGCGGCGGCCGATTCGGTGCCGTACTACGTGAAGCTCTGGACCGCGCACGAGAGCGATGCGATGCAGGCTGTCGTCAAGGGCGGCGCGACCGATATCGCGGCTTCGCAGATCGACCGTGCGGCCTTCGTGAAGGCGATGCAGCCGGTCTGGGCGAAGTACGAATCGACGCCGCAGATGAAGCAGCTCGTCAGCGACATCGAGGCGGTCCGGTAAAGGCCCCGGCCGATATGCCGCGTCGGAGCGTCATTCCCGCAGCCATGCGGGTTGACGCTCCGGCTTGTTGCACTGGTTGTGTTTGACGTATTCCGTGCGGCTTCGCGCGACGGATAAGGATGTCCCGATGAGTTTCATGAAACGACCGAACGACTGGGTCGCGAGCGGACTGACGATCGTGTCCGCAGTCTGCCTCGTCGTGCTTTGCGCGCTGGTGCTGTACGGCGTGGTGATGCGTTATGTGTTCGACGACGCACCCGATTTCGTCGAGCCGATCGCGCTTTTACTTGTGGTCGCGATTGCCTTTTTCGGCGCCGCGTTAAAGGTGCGCGACGGCGGCCATATCGGCCTCGATTCGCTGATCCAGAAGCTGCCGCCCAAGGGGCGCCAGGCGGCCATCGCGTTCCAGCACCTATGCCTGATCGCATTCTCGATCGCGGCGATTGCGGGCTGCAACGAAATGGCGGCCACCACGCTCGGCGATCCGATTCCGATTCTCGGCTTGCCGGAAGCCACGCGTTACTACATTCCGATGATCGCCGCTGCGTCCATCGTGTTCTTTTCCCTCGAACATCTGCTGAACATGTTCGCACGCAAGCGGACCTGATCGACCATGGAACTCGCCATTCTTTCCATTAGTTTTATCGTTTTTCTCGTGCTGGGCGTTCCGGTTTCGTTCGCTCTCGGTCTCGCGTGCGTGCTGACCTATCTCCACGAGGGCCTGCCGATCGCGACCGCGATGCAGTCGATGATCTCGGGCATCAATGCGTTCTCGTTTCTCGCGGTGCCGTTCTTCATTCTCTCGGGCGAGCTGATGCTGCACGGCGGCATCGCCGACCGCATCCTGCGATTCGCGCAGGCGAGCGTCGGCCATTTCCGCGGCGGACTCGGCATGGCCAACGTGGTGGCCTGCACGATGTTCGGCGGCGTGTCGGGATCGCCCACGGCCGATACCTCGGCCATGGGCGGCGTGGTGATCCCGCTGATGAAGCGCGAAGGGTATAGCGCGGCGTACGCGGTCAACGTGACCACGCACTCGTCGCTCGCTGGCGCGCTGATGCCGACCTCGACCAACATGATCATCTATGCGCTGGCCGCGCAGGGCATCACGGGTATGGTGGCGGGCAACGCCGTGAGCGGGGTGTCGATCGGCGACCTGCTGTTCTCGGGCCTGATTCCCGTGCTGTGGGTGATGGGCTTCGTGCTCTTGACCGCCTACTGGCAAGCGGTGCGCTTCGGCTTTCCGCGTCGCCCCGATGGCTCGATCGCGCTCGCGAAATTTCAGGGCTGGACGGAAGTAGGTCGCACCTTCATCGGTGCGCTGCCCGGATTATTCGTCATCCTGATCATTCTGGGCTGCGTGGCGAAGGGCATCGCGACGGCGACCGAGGCTGCCGCGATCGCGGTCGGCTATTCGCTCTTGCTGACCGTGTTTGTCTATCGCAGCATGACGCGCGCGAAGCTGTTCACGGCGCTCTCCCGCGCGGCACGGACGACGGGCGTGGTGCTGCTGCTGATCGGCGTATCGAACATGCTGCGCTTCCAGATGGCGTACCTCGAGATTCCCGACGCCATCGAGCGCCTGCTCGACCACGCGACCACGATACCGTGGCTGATGCTCCTGTACATCAACATCATCCAGGTCTTTCTCGGCACCTTCGTCGATATGGCCGCGCACATCCTGATCACGACGCCGTTGTTTTTGCCGCTCGCGATGCACTACAACGTCGGTCCGGTGCAGTTCGGCATCATGATTCTGCTGAACTGCTCGCTCGGCCTCGTGCATCCGCCGATCGGTTCGGTGCAGTTCATTGGCTGCGCCATCGGCGACGTTTCGATCGGCGAGACCACGAAGATCGCGTGGCCTTACTATCTCGCGATTTTCAGCGCCATCAACATCGTCACGTATTTCCCGGCGTTTTCGACCTGGCTGCCGAGCCTGATCAATGGGCATCCGGTGTTCTAACGCGTCCTCATCCGAAACGGACGCAGTAAACCGGCGGCAAATGCGCGGAAATCAATTGCCAGCTTTCGCCGCCGTCGCCGGATGTCCATAGCGCGCCCGTCGTCGATCCCATCGCGAGGCGCGTGCCGGAGTCGTCCACGGCGAGTCCGTGGCGGTAGACGAGGTCGTAGGCCGGCGCGGGCGGCAATCCGTTCGAGAATCGCTCGAATGTGCGCCCGCCGTCGCGCGTGCGCGTGACGACGAACTTGCCGTCCACGGGGACGCGGTACTGGTCTTTCACGGCGGGCACGAACCACGCCGTGTCCGGCTCGCGCGGGTGCACGGCCACCGCGAAGCCGAAGCTCGACGGCTGCGCTTCGATTCTCTGCCAGTGCGCGGCGCCATCGGTCGAGCGGAAGATCGCGCAATGGTGTTGAGTCCACAGCACATCCGGGTTGGCCGCGCATTGCACGACGCGGTGCGGGTCTTGCACGTTGGCGTCGCCGCGCCGCTCGGGCGGCATGTAGTCGGCCTCCATGCCTTCGGTGCCGAGCTGCCACATCGCGCCGCCATCGGCGGTTTGCCAGACGCCGCCGCACGATACGCCGATGGTCACGTGGCGGCTGTCGCGCGGATCGACCATCACGGAATGAATGCCCGGCGCATCGTAGCCGCCGCCGAACCATTCGGGTCGCTCGGGGCGGTCCCACAGCGCGCGGTTGAGCACCCAGGTGTCGCCGCCGTCGCCGGATCGGAATAGCCCGCCTGGAATCGTGCCGGCCCACAGGACGCCGGGCTCGTCGGGGCCGCCTGTTTCCAGCGACCAGATCTGTTGAAGGGTCCAGGGAACCCGTGGCGGGTGGGACGCGGCGTCCGCTTCGTCTGTATTCGCGTTGGCGTTGTTGTCGGCACGCGATTCTTCGGGCGGTTGTGGCGGATAGACCGGGACCGCGCATTCTTCCCAGTCCGTCATGCCCGCGCGCTGGCGATGCAGCTTCACGCCGAAGTGGCCGAGATTGAGCGCGGCATACAGCGATCCGTCACGCGGATCGGGTAGCACCATGCTTACTGGCTCGCCGAGGAAGTGCGGCTTGTCGAGCGTCCAGCCGGCTTTGTCGCCGGTGTTGTTGCTATGCAATACGAACAGGCCCTTGCGGGTGGCGACGAGCAATCGATCGTCCATGTTGCGTGTCTCCGTTTGTCGACCGGAGTTGGCGTGTCGACCAGAGTTAGTGCTTCAGCGCTTACTCTGGTCCCATAGCGCTTACTCCGGTCCCATGCAAAGCTGTCGACCGGAGTTACCACTTCAGCGCTTACTCCGCTGCCATGCAACACCCCGAATACGGGTAGAACGCCTGAAGCGGCACCATCACCCGCCCGACAGCGCCTGCACGACATAAACACGACTCTCCTCTCCGAGCACGTCGGACAGTCGCTGGCGGTCTTTCACCGGCCTTCCGTCGACGAACACGGCGAGATGCTTTCGCAGCGCCCCCTGATCGTCGACGATATAGCCGCGCAGCCGCGGTTGCTCTGCGAAGACGGCTTCGAGCGCGTCGGCGAGCGTGTGCGCGTCGATCTTGCGCTCGGGCGTTGCGATATGACGCTGAATCGAAGCGGCGAAGAAGATGTGCGCCATGGCGGGGTAGCCGGGCGTGAGCGGCCTTGTCGAACCGGTGGTTCTGTAGTGTAGGCGATGCACGGCGCGCAACGCGTCATCACCGTCGGCCGCGGAGTCGAGCAAAAGGGGGACGCAAAGCTCGCTACAACGCGGATTTCTGAAAGGCAACGCTGTATGCAGAAAGTGCTTAATGGAAACTAGGAGGCGACTGCAAAAAAAACGCCCGCGAACGGGCGCTTTCTCACACGAGCCGCGCACTGCGCCCGATATCAGGCGCGGTGCTTGCCGCGCGCTTCTTGCAGCGTGAAATCGATGCTCGCAAATCCGCCGCCCTGGTAGCGTTGCGCGACGGCGTCAAGCGGATTTTCTTTTCCGAGGATTTCGTCTGCGTAGTCCTCGGCGTTCTGCTGCGGGCGATAGCCGAGCCGGCCGGCGTCGTCGTTCGCGCCGTTTTGCACCCAATAGCTGCGCGTATTGTCCGACACGCCCCACACCACGGCGAAGCCGATCTCCGGCACGTTGATGACGCGGTCCACTAGGTGCATCAGATCGTCGTGGCCGAGCCAGGTGCTCAGATGGCGGAACTCGGTCGGCCGCGCGACACAGCTGCCGATCCGTACGCACACCGTCTCAATGCCGTGCTTGTCCCAGTAGAGCCGGGCGAGCGATTCGCCCCAGGCCTTGCTGAGTCCATAGAAGCCATCCGGGCGGAATGCGCAGTCGAGAGTCAGCTTTTCTTCGACCGGGTACATGCCGATCGCGTGATTCGAGCTGGCGAACAGAATGCGCTTCACGCGGTGGCGGCGCGCGCCTTCGTAGACCTCGACGAGCCCGCGCAGGTTGTTCTCGATGATCTCGGGCAGCGGACGCTCGACGCTCGTGCCGGCCATGTGGATCAGCACGTCGACGCGTTCGAGCAGGCGATCGACCACCGCGCGCTCGCGCAGGTCGCCGTGCATGACGTCCTCGCCGTCCACGATCGGTACGAGCGGCTTCGAGCCGGCCGCGGAGCGCAGGTTCACGCCGCGCTCGAGGAGCGCGCGGCGCAGCACGGTGCCGAGCTGGCCGGCCGCGCCGGACAATGCAACTTTCTTCACAGTGGTGTTACCTCACATAAGAACGCCGAAAGCCGACGCCCCTAAGGGAGCCGACCGGAAAATCATGCTTGCGCGCTTTGCAGGCTACCGAAAATGGATCGCGCGCAACGCGGTTGAAGAGGGCGCCGATGATCCGCCACCGGATCCCGTTGATTGCACTGCGTTGCACCTCACTTCATTGCCTGTCCCCTGCCGCTGGCAGGACGTCATGTAAGACATGAATTGTATTTGCGCACAAGTTGTAAAGCAAATTTTAGCCGAATCAGGATTTCCCCTGGTGTCGCGACACGGATCGAGCCACTGCATCCCATCGGGATGCAGTGGGCTTTTGGGCTGTGGAACGCAAAACGGCTCCAGCCCGTTGACAATTCAATGGTTGTATTACAACAATGCTGGCACGTCACCGCGCCCCCGAACGGTCCCGCCGTGGCGTGGCGCGCACGATCCACTCCCGACGACACCGGACGAGACACAATGAATTCACCCGCCATCCCCGTGAGCGAAGCGACGCTCGAACAATTGCGCCATGTTTCCAATGCGACACTCACCACGCAGTTGTTCAAGCGCGGCCTGCGCAACGTGTTTCTGCAGGGCGTGAAAGCGCTCGTCGCGCCGGAGCCCGGTGCGACGAACCTCGTCGGCCCGGCGTTCACGATGCGAAACATCCCGGCGCGCGAAGACCTCGACCAGTTGAGCGCCTTCCAGAACCCCGAGCATCCGCAGCGCAAGGGCGTCGAAACCGTGCCGGCCGGCGCGGTGCTCGTCCAGGATTGCCGCGGCGTGCGCGATGCGGCGTCGGTCGGCTCGATCCTCGCCACGCGACTGAAGGTGCGCGGCGTCGCAGGCATGGTCTCGGACGGCCCCGTGCGCGACAGCGCCACCATCGCCGCGCTCGGTCTGCCGATTTTCTGCGCGGGCGCGTCGGCGCCGCTCAACCTGACGAAGCATCACACCGTCGATCTGAACGTGCCGATCGGTTGCGGTGGCGTGGCCGTTTATCCGGGCGACATCATCGTGGGCGATGCAGATGGCGTCGTCGTCGTGCCGCGTCATCTGGCCGAGGAAGTCGCGCAGGCCGCGTGGGAGCAGGAAGAACTCGAACGCTTCATCACGATGCGCGTCGAGGCGGGCGCGCCTCTGCCGGGCACGTATCCGCCGAACGAGGCGACGCTCGCGGCCTTCGCCGAGTGGCGCAAGACGCAGTCGTGAACGAGCGCAGCAAGGACCACGCGATGACGATGGAAGCAGGACACACGCCGGTTCGGCGTCTGGAGGTACGAGACGCGCGGTGCTCGTCCGTGGGCGAATGCCCGGTCTGGCGCGCGGAAGAGGGCGCGCTTTACTGGGAGGACATTCCCGCGCAGACGCTCGTGCGCTATGAACTCGCGACGCAGCGGCGCACGGAGTGGCGTTTGCCGGAGCGCATCGGTTGCTTTGCGTTGGCGCGTGACGCGAAGGTGCTGGCCGCGCTGGAGAGCGGCCTGTTTGCGTTGACGCTGCACGAACCGGCGGTGAGCGACGCGCTCGTACGGCAAGGCACGATCGATGCGCGTCCGCTCGCGACCGTTGCGCACGCAACCGGCAACATGCGTTTCAACGATGGCCGCTGCGACCGCCAGGGCCGTTTTTGGGCCGGGACGATGGTGCAGGACGCGGTCGTGCCGAATCCGGCGGGCAAGCTCTATCGCTACACCGAGCAGGACGGTCTGTCCGCGCCGGTCATGGACGGGCTCTGTACGCAGAACGGGCTCGCCTGGTCGCCGGACGGACGCACGATGTATCTCTCCGATTCGCACGCCTCGAAACGTCTGATCTGGGTGTTCGACTACGACACGAGCGACGGCGTGCCGACCAACCGCCGCGTGTTCGCCGATCTGCACGATTACGCCGGCCGGCCGGATGGCGCTGCCGTCGACGCCGATGGCTGCTACTGGATCTGCGCGAACGACGCGGGTCTGTTGCTGCGCTTCACGCCCGAGGGGCGTCTCGATCGCAAGGTGGCGGTGCCGGTATCGAAGCCGTCGATGTGCGCGTTCGGCGGCCCCGGCCTCGATCTGCTGTTCGTAACGACGATCTGCCCTCCGCAAGCGGGTGAAGACGACGGCTTTGTTTTCGTGCTTGAAACGGGCGTATGCGGATTGCCCGAGCCCGTGTTCGATGGCGCGCTTTGATTTTTATTTTTCATTGATTAGCCATACTGAAGTTTAAAAACAACGACGTCGTCGCGAGCGGCGCCGCGATATGCGGTGACTTCGCGGACCGGGACGCCGCAACCGGGTTTTTATTGCGTCGAGCCGGCGTGAATGCACGCGTATTCAGGTGGGCGCATCGCGTTGGACGCGTGACGCCGCACGGCGTTTCGGACCGGAACGAGGGTCGGGGCAACCAATACGTGCGTCATATGACTTACAATTGACAACACTCCTGACAACCCACAGCGTACGTTTCACCATGGCAGAGCAGAAAGCGCCGAACATGCCGGCGCGGATATACAGCGATATCCTCAATCGCATCATCGAGGGCGAATACAAGGAAGGGGAGCGCCTGCCGACCGAGCACATGCTCGCGGAACGCTTTTCGACCTCGCGTCCGACCGTGCGCGAAGCGCTCGCGCAGTTGCGCGCGGACGGCATCATCGCGACGCGTCACGGGTCGGGGACGACGGTGATGCGACGCCCCGATCCGGACGTGCGCCGCTTTGCGCCGCTCGAAACGTTGTCGGACATCCGTCGCTGCTATGAATATCGCGTGGTGGTGGAGTCGGGCGCGGCGGCGCTCGCGGCGCAAAAGGCCGACGACGCCGACGTCGATGCGATTCAGCGCGAGTGGGACAATCTTCAGACGATCATCGAGACGTCGGGCATCGGCGCGAAAGACGATTTCGCGTTTCACCTCGCCGTGGCGCGCGCGTCGAAGAACCCGTTTTTCATCACCGCGCTCTCGGCCATCCAGGAGCAGATGGTGTTCAGCATGAATCTCTCGCGCAACCTGTCGCTCGTGAAGTCGATCGAGCGGCAGCGCGTCGTTCAGCAGGAACACCTCGAGGTGCTCGAAGCGGTGCGCGAACGCAATCCCGAGCGTGCGTCGCGCGCGATGCGCGAACACCTCGAACACGCGGTCAACCGGATGTTCGGGTCCTGACGCGTGGCGTGTGGGCAGGGGCGAGGGTTTGAAGGGCCAACAGAATGACCATCAGAATGGCCCTCAGATAGACGAAGCGGGCCGGTTCCGCTTGCGCGAGAACCGGCCCGCCTCTGACGATGCCCGGTAAAGCTTGAGACTTAGGCCGACTGCTTCGCGGCGCGCGCAGCTTGTGCGGCAGCCTTCGTTGCGGCTTGTGCCGTGGCCTGGAAGTTGCCTTCGGCCATTTCGACGGCTTGCTTCGCCGCCTTGTTCACCGTTTCGTAGGCCGTGCTGGCGGCGTTGAGCGCCGACTTGATCGCGGCCACGGCCGTTTCAGAGCCGGCCGGTGCGTTTTTCGCAGCGTTGTCGACGAACGAATGCACAGCGCGTTGCTGCTCTTCGAATTGAGCTTGCGCGGCGCGCGTGAATTCCGATTGCGTGGCCGACACGATGTCGTAGACCGAACGGCCGTACTCGATCGCCTTTTCGGCGGCGGGCTGCGCGAAGCCGGCTTGCAGCGCGAAGAAGCTTTGCGGATCCTTCGCCGACAGGGCGGCCTGGGCGCGCTCCTGGCCTTCGGAGAAAGCCGTGCGGGCGGTCTGGAGATTCAGTTCGGCGAGCTTGAGGGCGCCGTCAAAAGCCTTGTTCGTGAGGCCGATAAATGCTTCGAGGCTGGCTTTCTGGGTTGCGGCGAATTGTTCGGGCGTCGGCAGATTCATGTCTTCGTTCCTGATAGGGAGCCGGTGAGGCGGATTCCGTTGGGAAAATGAGAAAACTTTCGTATCGATCACCGGTTCGCGCATTTGTGCGTTGCAGCAATCTGGTTACATAATAGCGTAGAACAACGCCGTGTCAAGCGAAATTTGTGCGATGCGTCAATTCTGCAATCACTTGATTCGTATGGAAAATATGCCGCGCATGACTGGCCGAAAATTGCCGATCGGAAACGGGGGCGGAGCGCGCCGCGCGAGGCATCGCGGCCAGGGATCGAGGGCGGGGCGTGCAGCGCCTGCGCGCTGCACGCGGAAGGTGGCGGCTTGAGCGAGTTCGCGTCAGTGCGGCGCTCCGCTGTTGTTTAACAGCTCGACCAGATACGGCTTCCACACTTCGGGATGGGCCAGCGTCTGGTGTCCATACGATTGCGCGCCCTCGGGCATTTCGACGAAGTGTCCGTGCGGTATCTGCGCGACGAGCTTCTGCATCACGCCGAGGTCCGTCGCGTTGATGAGGTCATCGGCGAAATTCACGGCGAACAATGGCGCGCGGATCTGCGCAAGCTGCGGTGACGGGTCGTAGTCCCACGACGATTCGAACCAGTACAGCACGTCGTTCGCATCGTTTTTTGCGGCGTCAGCGACAAGCGTGTCGTAGAGCTTCGTTGCGGCCGCACGGTCCGGCGCCTGCGTCTGCATGCGCGCAGCGTTGCCGGTCATGATCGCGAACACGGGCATCACGCGCGTCCACTGGGTCGGTTGCGCGGCATAGTCGCCGTCGCGCCAGCCCGGATCATTGCGGATCGCGCCCGCCACCATTTGTCTCCACAGCCAGTTGCGACCGGCCATCGGAATCGGCTGGCTCGCGATGGGCATGAGCGCATCGGCCATTGCCGGGTAGCGCTCGCCCCACATCCACGTTTGCATGCCACCCATCGACGTCCCGAGCACGAGGCGCAGATGATCGATGCCGAGTCCTTCGACGAGCATGCGGTGATTCGCTTCGATCACGTCGCCATAGCCGTAGTGGGGGAAGCGCGCGTGCAGGCCGTCGCTCGGTTTGGTCGAGCCGCCGCGTCCGAGACCGTCCGGCATCACGATGAAATAGCGGCTCGCGTCGAGCGGCGCGCCCGGCGCGAACAGTTCCCGCTGAAAGGCCGGCGCAAGATATGTGCGGCCCGTTCCCGTCGTGCCGTGCAGAAGCAGGATGGCATTCGTGGCATGACCCTGTGCATCGCGCTGCAGTGTGCCGAGCGTCGTGTAATGAATGCGGACCTCGGGCAGCGTGGCGCCATTCGAGAAATGGAAATCGTGCTCGACGAAATCGCCGCTGGCCGGTTGAGGCGTCGGCGCATCCTGCGCGGCGTAGACCGGAGAAAGAAATGTGGCGCAGACGGCGGCGCCAATTACACCCATTACGTCGATTACACGGATTACGAATCGCGGATGAATCACTATTGCGTCTCCTTATTATCGTGTTGGTCGTGCAGTTCGTGATATGTCGTATGCGCGGCCGTTAACTGACACGCCTGCCAGAAAGCATGATCGATGGATACGCACGGCGTATTACGAAGTATTGCAATCGATTTGTTCGCGTATTCCAGCAGATGAAACGCGGTTGACGACCTTCTGCGGCGGCTGCCGGCACCGCGCATAATGCGTTCTTCGCGACACTGCAGGGAATAAACCCGCAGTGTCGCGCGTTATCCCTCACTGTACGGTTACGGCACTTCCACGTGAAAAACTTATCCGCAGAAACCCGTTTCGACGATGTGTCCGCCGCGCAAAAGTATACGCGCGTCGCGGTGCTGCTTCACTGGCTGATCGCGTTCCTGATCATCGCGAATGTCGCGCTCGGTCTGATCGCGGCGCTGCTGCCGGACGGCACGCTCTCCGACACGACGATTCGCCTCCTCGTCGATACGCACAAGTCGATCGGCATCACCGTGCTCGGTCTTGCGATCGTGCGCGTGCTGTGGCGCGTGACGCATCGCCCGCCGCCGCTGCCCGCGCACTTCCCGGGCTGGGAGCGCGCGGCCGCGCACTTCGCGCACGTCGCGCTCTATGTATTGATCTTCGCGATGCCGCTTACCGGCTGGATGCACGATTCCGCCTGGGTCGCGGCGGCCTCGCATCCGATGTACCTCTATGGACTCGTGCCGTGGCCGCGCATCGGCTTCATCATGCAGCTCGATCCGGCCACGAAGGATCAACTGCATGCGCAGTTCGGCGCGCTGCATACGGCGTGCAGCTATGCGCTCTATGGCGTGCTCGCGCTGCATGTCGCGGGTGCGCTCAAGCATCAATGGATCGATCGTCATTCGGTGCTTCGCCGGATGATGCCGTGAGCAACGACAGGAAACCCCTTGAATAACACGCTTGAAACTGCGCTCGCGAGCGCGTCGCCGCGCATTACGCCGCCGCCTACGCCGCTCGCGAGCATCGTCATCCACCTCGGCGTCATGGCGCTCTGGTTCGTGCTGTTTGCGCGCGCATTCTTTCTGCAGGGCGTCGTTGCGTGGTCAACGGGGATTGCCTATGTTGTCTACGACACGCTGCTGCTCGTGTTCGTCGCGTGGCAGGCGAGGGTGTTGCTGACGCCGGCGCGCGCGCCCGATGCGACTGCGGCGAAGTCTCCGCGCCCGACGCTCGGCGTGATCGTCGCCGCGCACAACGAGGCGGCCGTGCTGCCGATCACGCTCGACGCGCTGTTCGCGCAGACACACGCGCCGCAACAGATCGTGATCGCCGACGATGGTTCGACCGACGCCACCGCGGCGATGCTCGTCGCACGATATGGACTCGCCGATCCGGGCGAGGGACAACTGAGCGCGCCTTCCGCGCGCTATCCGAATCTGCGCTGGCTGAAGCTGCCGCACGGCGGCAAGGCGCGTGCGCTGAACGCGGCCTTGCTCGCCGTCGATACCGATACGCTCATGACCGTCGACGCCGACACGTTGCTCGAACCCGAGGCCTGCGCGGCGATGGCCGACGCCTTCGGCAACGAACCCGCGCTTGTCGCGGCGGCGGGCCTGCTTGCGCCGGTGTGCAACAAATCGCTGAGCGGCCGCTTTTTCCAATGGTTCCAGACCTATGAATACATCCGCAATTTCATCTCGCGCTTTGCGTGGATGCGCGCGGACAGTCTGTTGCTCGTGTCGGGCGCCTTTGCCTGTTTTCGCCGCGATGCCGTGATGGCGGTCGGCGGCTTCGATCCGCATTGCCTCGTCGAGGACTATGAGCTGATTCATCGACTGCGCCGCTATTCGGCGCGCGAGCGGCTCGGCTGGGACGTGCGCGTGATCGGCACGGCCCGCGCGCGCACCGACGCGCCGGGCACGCTTGCGAGTTTCCTGCGCCAGCGGCGCCGGTGGTTCGCGGGCTTCCTGCAGACGCAGTACTGGTATCGCGACATGACCGGCAACCGGCGTTACGGCAAGCTCGGCGTCATGATGCTGCCGGTCAAGGCGTTCGACACCGTGCAGCCGATCTACGGGCTCACGGCTTTTGCGTTGCTGCTCGGCTTTCTGTTCACGGGGCGCTTTACGATCGTGTGGCCGGTGCTCGGTGTGATCGTCGGCAAGATCGTCATCGATCTCGCGTTTCACCTGTATTCGGTGCATTTGTATCGGCGCTGGAGCGGCGACCGCGCGACTTCGAGCTTCGGCATGGCGCTGCTGGCGGCCCTATTCGAGCCGTTCTCTTTCCAGTTGATGCGCCACAGCGGTGCGGCGCTCGGCTGGCTCCACTTCTTGCTGGGCCGTCGCAAATGGGGCGTGCAGGAGCGGACCGGCCTGAACGCGCAAGACGCCGATGGACGTACGGTGCCGTTGCGCTGATCGCGTTTCGTCGACGTTCCTGTCTTGCAGGCCGCTTGCATTGATCTGATGTGAGCGGCATTCGGGCATTCGATTTGCTCTCCTGTTCCATATCGCCGTCATGCGCGCGTGGCGGCGTTTTAGCCGCGAATTTACGGATCAGGGAGAAAGTCATGCAAAGGCTCAGCCTCATCGCCCTCGTATTGCCGCTCACGCTGGCGGGTTGCCTCTCGTTCAGCAGCAGCGATCCGAATCCGCCGCCGCCGCGGACGGTCGTCGTTCCGCAGCCGAGCACCGTGCCGCCGGGGACCGTTTGTGTCGCGCCATGTTGATTGGCCGGCGCCTCGCCAGCAGCACCATGCGCTAATGCGGCGCGTCCGCCGTGTGCGCGATCGCTGCACGCGTCTCGCGCATCAGACTGCGCGCAAATACCGTGTCTTTCACATTGCTCAGTCCTGCTGATTGAAGCGCGCGCGCCGTCCACGTGTTGCAGGTGTAGAAGGCATCGTAAGTGCCGGACGCCGCGAAAAACAGGCTGCCGGGATAGGGGCCGTCCGAAAGACGTTGTGGATTCCCCGCGCTGTCGGTTTCAACCGACTCGTGCAAAAAGCGCTGAATGCCGCCGAGACCCGCGTTCCCGACCGGCACTTCGATCACGTTCTGCGCGCCGAACGCTTCTTCGGGCGTCGCGCGCAGCACCGTCATGAGGATGGCGGCGCGGCTCGGAAACAGCGCCGCGACCATCGTAAGCGGATCGTGCCTTTGTTCGACCACGAACTGCCTCTCGCCGAATCCGAAGCACAGCACGCTCGCTCCGTCGAAGCCGCGTGCGAGCGTCATGACCCAGGCGTTCGCGTCCTGCACACGCAGGCACGCGTCGGTGTGCCAGTCGCGCTGAACGACCGCGATGAACGTGCGAGGCGGACCGGTTTCGACGACGCCTTCCGTCGCGCGAATCGGTGGATCGGTCGCCGTACACGCGGCCAATGCGAGCAACAGAGCCCACGACGCTCGCTGCACGCGCTGCGCCGTCGATTGCCGGACGTCCCGGCTCGTCGTGCCGCTGTCCACCATAAATGTGGTTTCCCATGCGAACTACATCGATGCCTCGCATACGCCGTGCCATCGTTGTACTGCGTTCGGCCGCAATGCTTTGCGCATATTGAATGTTCGATTCGTTCGCGTTGGTGCAATTCGCAAGGCGCAAGCCCGATCAGGGAGTTGACGGGATTGCGGTGAGGTTATCAACAGGTTTCTCAACAGAAATTGTGGATAAGTCACTCTTTCGACGCCCGTCCGAGAAGGGTTTGCAGTCGTCGTCCAAAATCTGTCAAAAGTCTCAGGCCGAAACCCGGACTTCCATCCACTCTTTACCGCGGCTGTCGCGGTAGAGCGCAGTCATTTCTGCCGACTTGTGGCCGAGCAGCGCCTGCGCGAATTCCGCGCCGTACTGATCTGCGTACAGGCGTGCCGCCAGAGACCGGATCTCGTGGAAAGTGGGCGCGTGTGGCCCTTTGCGGCCTTGATCTTTGCCGCGTCGCGCATCTTTTTGAAGGCGGCCGAAAGGGTCACGACATGCACCGGATCGCCCGGCTTCGTTCTGCCGCCCGGCGAGACGTGGTGGATGATCCACGGCGAAACGATCGCGTCCCGGCACTCCTTGATCGCGTCCTCTATCGTTAGACCCAGCACCGACAGACCGATCGACACAGGTATTTTGAGTCGCGTGCGCCCCTGGCGCTTCCCTTGCTCGACGTACAGGAAACCAGCACGCACGGCCTTGAATTGCTTCGTTGAAGAATCCAGTCAACCGGTAGCGAAGATCGGTGGTGTACGTTGCGCTCACCTCGCTCTCAAGCGCCTTGAGCCAGTCGTTGATCCCGGTTCGCGCAACTAGCGAAATCGCCCTGTTTGCGAACGGCGATGACTTGATGCGCTTGAGCAGTGTTGTCATCGAGTGCGCTGAATTGGACGGCGAGCGCTGGCTTTGCATGTAACACGTCAATCAATGCGGCGACATTAGTAGGCGGTACGTTCGCAGCGCCGGGCGCCATTGGATCGACCACGGCATCGACAGGCTCCTTCACCACGATCACCGCGAGCAGCGCGATCACGCCGTCAAGCACGTCTGGCATCGTCGGCACGACGACAAACAATAATGCGAACGCGGGGCGTGTGGGGGAGTTTTCTTCGGCGAACGCTGCTGTGAGGATTTCCCTGGCCGCCGGCACCTCTATCAACGTCACCAGTATCTTCCTCACTGCGGGCGAATGGGATGTTTTGGGCGGCTGTGGGTTTGCGCCCGCATCTGGCACGAGCGTAACAATCCAGATTTACGGTGTTTCCACTGTGTCAGCGACCGCCGCATCGTTCGGTGCTTACTGGCGAAACTCGATCCCCTATACGGGCGCAGCACAAGAAGCCGATTCTGCGACGCCGGTTGTGCGAGTTAGCCTTAGCGCCACCACTACGGCGTATCTCATAGCTGCATCTCCCTTCACTACCCGTATCCAAACGGCTATCGGCTACATCCGCGCTCGTCGCGTCCGGCAATGACATAAGTGTGACGGCTGGCACAAAACCCGCCGTCCAATTTGTGTTGCGTGTATCCTAGTCCGCTCCTGAGAGGAGCCAACGAATGCTATTCAGAACCATGTCCGTATCGTCCGGAGATGTGTCGGTAGTCACCGGAGACAAACTCAATCTCGGGTGCGGCCTCGATTACCGCGACGGGTATATCAACGTCGACTTCCACGCGAACCACCGCGTGGACATGAACGCGGACGTTACCAATCTGTGTCGCATAAAAGACGAGTCCTGCGTCGAAGCGCTCGCGCAGGACGTGCTGGAACATCTGCACCGGGTTAGATGCAAAACCGCCCTTCAGGAATGGAACCGGGTACTCAAGATAAATGGTCGCCTGCTCGTGCGAGTGCCGAGCCTGCTCGACCAGCTCAACATGCTGAAGGAACCTGGTCGCCAGAGCTACGAAGAGCAGTCAAGACTCATCCTCAACCTCTTCGGCACGCAGGGTTACCTAGGGGACTATCACCTGAACGGCTTCACGGAAGTTACCCTCAGACACGAACTCGAAGAGGCCGGTTTCTGCGTCGAGTCTCTCAGGGTCATGCACGGGTGGCTCTTCGATGTGGTTGCCCGCAAAAAGCGGCACGTCTCCCCGGAGCACTTCCTGCATTCCGGCACCGATAGCCAATTTCTCGAACAGGTCTACCAGAAACTGCTGGGCCGTTCCGTCGATCCGGGCGCCTTGAACTATTATCTCGAGGTTCTGGAAAGCGGCACGCCGCGGGAGTCCGTCATCGACACGCTGGAGAAGAGCGAGGAATATCGAAACCGCCTCAAGTGAGCAACGGGGGTGCCCTGCGGGCATCTGATGGCCTAAATGCCATGACTTGCCCATTAGAACGAGGTCGGTTTCGGCGTGGGCTACGATGGCAAATAGCGCGGGAAGCATCGCAATTGCGCTGTTCAAAACCATCTTGTGATTCGTCGATTTTATTGATGCGTGATTGTTCGATTGGGTAGCCCTCAAATCGGCTATTTTCTCTACGCGACGCATTGATTCCATTGCGAAATCTCCAGTTTGCCACGCATTCAGAAATTGTGGACAACTCGAGCGAGCGTAGCAGGTGCCCGTTGTAGTGCATTCGGACGAACATCGTTTCCAATCAGAAAGTTGGCGTCGCTGTCCAGGCGTTACCCACAGGGCTGTCCAGAGAAACTGTGGGTAACCTCGTCGGGTACGCGAGCGTATTCCCCGGCCTGGGAGTGCGCCGCGCAGCCAGGCGCGCTCGTCCATATACTGGAGCATCGTTGCGCGTTCTTGCTCGATCTCGCGATTCCACTCGATAATTGCGTTCGATCCGGCCTTCACGCGACACCCGTTCGCTTTCTGCCACTTCCCCGCCACTCTCCGTCGCGCCCGTGCCCAACAACTCGCGCTTCGCCGGTCTGCTGCGTCTCCCAGGCTTCCTTCCGCTCGCTGGCGCGACCCTCATGCTCGGCGTAGCCATGTCGTTTACGGCGCCTTATCTGTCGCTGTTCGGCATCGAGCGCGCGGGCATGACACCGTTCAGGCTCGGCGTATTCATGACCGCGATCGCGACGAGCGGCGTCATAGCCAGCACGGCCGCGGGGCGCTTCAGCGACGCAACCGGCAAGCATCGCTCTCTGCTTCTCGTATCGCTCTGCGCGGCGACGCTCGGCTATCTGAGTCTGTGCATCGTACGCGACTACCGGTTGCTGCTCGCGGTCGGCATTGCGTTTATCGGCGCGGGCGGCTGCGCGTTGTCGCTGGTTTTCTCGTTCAGCCGCGCGGCACTCCCCGCCGTCGACGACGCAGAGCGCACGTTCGCCAGTGCGACCTTGCGCACGATTCTCTCGGCGGCGTGGGTATTCGGCCCGGCGGTCGGCGCGCTCGTTCTCGCGGCCGCAGGGTTTTACGGCCTCTTCCTGTTCGCCGCTGCGAGTTTCGCGGCGTGCGGCGCGATTGTCTGGCGCATGCGCGAGCCGCGTATCGACGAGCATGCGTTCCAGCATCTGACGCCGCGCCCCGCGGCGCAGCCCGTCGAGCGGAACGAAGTCGATGAGGCGCCACAGACGGGGCAGCCGCCAGGGCAGGCCGATGCACAACCCGAAGCGCAACACGGTAATCCGCCGGGGCATGCACGCGCCGCGCCGGGACTGCATGCGCGTGGGCCCGAGGTGTCGTCGGAGGGCATCATGCGCGCGGTCGTCGCGCTGACGCTGATCGGCCTTGCGGCAAACGCGACGATGATCGTGCTGCCGCTCTATATCGTGCACGGCCTGCAGGGCACGCGGCTCGACGTCTCGATCATGCTGGGCCTCGGCGCGTTCATGGAGATTCCGATGATGCTCGCGCTGGGTGCACGCGCCTCCGTGCTGAACAAGCCGCGCTGGCTGGCCGCATGCGCGACCGTGCATGCGGTCTATTTCGTGGCGATGTCCGTGGCGCCCGGCGTGCACGCGCTGATTCCGATGCAGATACTCAACGCGTTCGTGGTGGCCGTGACGTCGTGCCTCGGCATGACTTACGTGCAGGACCTCATGCCCGCAACGCCGGGACGCGCGACGGCGCTGTTTTTCAACGCGGCCCGGCTCGGGTCGATCCTCTCGGGCGTGCTTTCGGGGATGCTCGTGCAGGCATTCGGTTATCGCGGCACGTTCCTGTTCTGCGGCGTGCTTGCCGTCTGTTCGCTGGTGCTGTTTGCCGTGCCCGGCGCAAGCTATCCGAAGATCGCACGTGCGGCGCGGCAGTTGGTGCGCGAGCGGAGCAGGCGCTAGTCGGTTTAGCCGAAGCGAAGTGCTGGACCGCTCAGTAAGGATTGCCAGGCAATTGCACCGCAGCTTCAAACGATCCAGATGCTGGATGAATGAATCTACGGGCAGTGGGTGGGTCGCAGACGAGAAGGGAGGCGGCCGCGAGTCAAGGGCCGAATCTGACTATCCATAGAAATGACCCTTCCACCGCAAGCGGTTAATCAAGGTTCAGTAACGGGCTAAAGTGCGGGCACTTGCGTGGTGCAGTCCCTGACGCATAGTGAGAGTTTGGCCCCGGTCCGAATACGACCGGGGCTTTTTTTTCGCCCTGTGAGGCCGCGTTGCGTGCCGGTCGGCGCCGGTGGATGACGGCGCAAGTTATTGTAATGAAAGAAGTAAGTAATGTACTATCCGGCCCGCGCCGTGGCTGCGGCGGTTTAACGCGGGCAAATCCTGCGTCTCCGGGCATCCCGTTTGCTTGTGCGACAAAATGAACCAAGGCGGCGATGTTGCTTTTCAAGTTGACGGAAAGTCGAATTAAAACAATGATTTGAGCCAAAGTATGATCCGGCTTGTATTGCTGCGCTGCAAAATTTCTGCATCTCCATTACGCTCGTAAACCCTTGAGTGTGTGTGGTTCTTCGCCGCACGGCTGACAAGTGCGTTACAGCCGGTCTGGTCCGAATTTCATCCCTCGGCATTCTTTCGTTTTTCTTTCGCTCCTTTCGGCGCGTAGGTCAGCTATTTGCTAAGCATTTTTAAGGTCCCGTGAAATGCAATCCATCCCGTTCCTGAGTCTGGCGATCTGGATCCCCATCCTGTTCGGCGTGGCCGTGCTGCGCCTGGGGTCCGACCGTTACCCGCAGCGCGTGCGCTGGCTGGCGCTCATCGGCGCCGTCGTCAGTTTGCTGCTGACCGTGCCGCTGATCACCGGCTTCGATAGCCATGTCGCGGCCATGCAGTTCGTCGAGTACCGCGACTGGCTGCCGGAGTTCGGCGTGGCGATGCGTCTCGGGATCGACGGGATTTCGTTGTGGCTCGTCGTGCTGACCGCATTCACGACGCTCGTGATCGTGATCGCGTCGTGGGAGTCGATCACCGTGCGCGTCGCCCAGTATTTCGGCGCGTTCCTGATTCTCTCGGGCCTCATGATCGGCACCTTCGCGGCGACCGACGGCATGCTGTTCTTCGTCTTCTTCGAAGCCACGCTGATCCCGCTGTACCTGCTGATCGGCACGTGGGGCAACGCGCGCCGCACCTACGCCGCGGTGAAGTTCTTCTTCTTCTCGTTCGCCGGCTCGCTGATGATGCTGGTGTCGATGCTGTACCTCTACAGCCAGTCGCACACGTTCGACATGTCCGCGTGGCGCTCGCTGCAACTCGGCTTCCTCCCGCAGATCTTCGTTTTTATCGGCTTCTTCGCGGCGTTCGCGGTGAAGGTGCCGATGTGGCCGTTCCACACGTGGCTGCCCGACGTGCACCTCGAAGCACCGACCGGCGCGACCGTGATGCTCGCGATGCTCAAGCTCGGCGGCTACGGTTTTCTGCGCTTCACGCTGCCGATCACGCCGGATGCCGCGCACTTCTTCGCGCCGGCCATCATCGCGCTGTCGCTCGTCGCGGTGATCTACGCGAGCCTGCTCGCGCTCGCGCAAACCGACATGACAAAGCTGCTCGCGTACTCGACGGTCGCGCACATGGGCCTCGTCACACTCGGCCTCTTCCTGTTCAACCAGATCGGCGCCGAAGGCGCGATCGTGCAGATGATCTCGTACGGCTTCGTGTCGGGCGCGCTGCTGCTCTCGATCGGCGTGCTGTTCGACCGCACGAGCAAGCGCTCGATTTCGGCCTACGGCGGCGTGGTCAACACGATGCCGCGCTACGCCGCGTTCCTGATGCTGTTCGCGATGGCCAACCTCGGGCTGCCGGGCACCTCGGGCTTCGTGGGCGAGTTCATGGTCATCATGGGCGCGATTCGCGTGAACTTCTGGATCGGTGCGGTTGCCGCGACAACGGTCATCCTGAGCACCGCCTACACACTGTGGATGTACAAGCGCGCGATCTTCGGCGCCGTGGCGAACAAGAGCGTGGCGGCGCTGGCCGATATCGGCGGCCGCGATTCGCTGGTCTTCATCTCGCTCGCGGCGCTGGTGCTCGGCATGGGCGTCTATCCGAAGCCCGTCACCGATACGATCGAAGCCTCGGCGGCGAACCTCGTCACGCAGGCACGACGCTCGAAGGAGCCGTCGGACGATGGCGTGCCTGGCGATGCAGTGCGTGCAGGTACGGATATCCACGCGCCGCATTCGCCGACATAATCACGCCCACGTTTGACCGTGCACGCGCGCGCCGTCCGCATCGCGAGATGCGGCGGGACACGCGTTCGCGCATCGTGCGTGCGCAACTAAAAATACGCGAATGGCGCGCGCGAAAAAGCTGCGGCGGATCGACTGAAGGTCTGCGGCGAAAGGACGCATTGCGCTATACGCAGGCCCTCGCCAGGTACGGCATCGCACGAGCAGAAGCTGCGACAAATGGTCTCAGCGTCCTTTTGACAAGGATCATTTTGCTCATTCGTTGATTGTTTTCAATCAAAGCAGTTGTATGATGCGATCGCGCTTTCTTTGTGTGATGTCAGGGAATGTGCCCGGAACTACTCAAATTGAAATTCAGGCAAACGTGATGAAAAGAACAACCTTGAAAAGGTTATTGCTTCCCGTTGGAGCCGGATTGGCCGCGTGTCTGTCCGGATGCAACATGGAAGTTCTCGATCCCAAAGGCAGCATCGGGGTCGCAGAAAAGCATCTGATCGCGACTTCCGTCTGGACGATGCTCCTCGTCGTGATACCCGTGATCCTGCTGACCCTGTGGTTCGCATTCCACTATCGCGCATCGAACCGCAATGCCACCTACGCACCGAAATGGTCGCACTCGACGGCGATCGAAATCGTGGTGTGGACCATCCCCGCACTGATCATCCTCTTCCTCGGCATCCTCACCTGGAAGTCCACGCACGAGCTCGATCCGTACAAGCCGATCGAATCGAACGTGAAACCGATCAACGTCGAAGTCGTCGCGCTCGACTGGAAGTGGCTCTTCATCTACCCCGACCTCGGCATCGCGTCGGTGAACCAGCTGGCTGTGCCGGTCGGTACGCCGGTGAATTTCAGCATCACGTCGGACTCGGTGATGAACTCGTTCTTCATCCCGCAACTGGGCTCGCAGGTCTACGCGATGGCCGGCATGCAGACGCGTCTGCACCTGATCGCCGATCAGGCCGGCGACTACGAGGGTCTGTCCGCGAACTTCAGCGGCCGCGGCTTCTCGGACATGAAGTTCCGCACGCTCGCGACGAGCCAGCAAGACTTTGACGCGTGGGTGCAGAAGGTGAAGGCATCGTCGACGGCGCTGTCGATGGACAAGTACGCGACGGTTTCGCAACCGAGCGAAAAGGCACCGGTTCAGTACTTCTCGACGGTCGATCCCAAGCTCTTCACCAACATCATCGCGAAGTACAACAACGGCCACGTTGCCGATTTCAACGACGCGTCGTGCGGTACGAAGGGGTAAAGCAAGCATGTTCGGAAAACTCACACTGGAATCGATCCCGTACCACGAGCCAATCATCGTGGTCACGGCGATCGCCATGGCGCTCGGCGGGGCAGCACTGTTCGGCCTGATCACTTACTTCGGCAAGTGGAAATACCTCTGGACGGAGTGGCTCACGAGCGTCGACCACAAGCGTCTGGGCGTGATGTACATCGTGCTCGCGCTCGTCATGCTGGTCCGCGGCTTCGCCGACGCGATCATGATGCGTTCGCAACTCGCGGTCGCCTACAACGCACCAGGCTTCCTGCCGCCGCATCACTACGACCAGATCTTCACGGCGCACGGCGTCATCATGATCTTCTTCATGGCGATGGCCTTCATGGTCGGCCTGATGAACATCATCGTGCCGCTGCAGATCGGCGCACGCGACGTGGCGTTCCCGTTCCTGAACAATCTGTCGTTCTGGATGACCGCCGTCGGCGCGATCCTGATGATGATCTCGCTCGTCGTCGGTGAATTCGCCATGACCGGCTGGCTCGCGTATCCGCCGCTTTCGGAGCTGGCGTACAGCCCGGGCGTGGGTGTCGACTACTACCTGTGGGCACTGCAGATTTCGGGCGTGGGCACGCTGCTGACCGGCGTGAACTTCTTCGTCACGATCATCAAGATGCGCGCCCCCGGCATGACGATGATGAAGATGCCGGTGTTCACGTGGACCGCGCTCTGCACTAACGTGCTGATCATGGCCTCGTTCCCGATCCTGACCGTCGCGCTTGCGCTGCTCGGCCTCGACCGTTACCTCGGCATGCACTTCTTCACGAACGATGGCGGCGGCAACCAGATGCTGTACCTGAACCTGATCTGGGCGTGGGGTCACCCCGAGGTGTACATCCTCGTCCTGCCGGCGTTCGGTATCTTCTCGGAAGTCGTCTCGACCTTCGCCAGGAAGCCGCTGTTCGGCTACAAGACCATGGTCTGGGCGACCTGCGGGATCATGGTGCTCGCGTTCCTCGTGTGGCTGCACCACTTCTTCACGATGGGTTCGGGCGCCGACGTCAACGCGTTCTTCGGCATCATGACGATGATCATCGCGATCCCCACGGGCGTGAAGATCTTCAACTGGCTGTTCACGATCTACCGCGGCCGTCTGGAATTCACGACGCCGGTGCTGTGGACGCTCGGCTTCATGGTCACGTTCACGATCGGCGGCATGACCGGCGTGATGCTGGCGATCCCGGGCGCGGACTTCGTGCTGCACAACTCGCTGTTCCTGATCGCGCACTTCCACAACGTGATCATCGGCGGCGTGGTGTTCGGCTATCTGGCCGGCATGAACTTCTGGTTTCCGAAGGTGTTCGGCTTCAAGCTCAACGAAAAGCTCGGCAAGCGCGCGTTCTGGTTCTGGCTCACGGGCTTCTATGTCGCGTTCACGCCGCTGTACGTGCTCGGCTTCATGGGTGCAACGCGCCGTCTGAACCACTACGACAACGCGGCATGGCATCCGTGGATGGTCATCGCCTGGTTCGGCGCCGTGCTCGTGCTCATCGGCATTCTTCACCAGTTGGCGCAGCTGTACGTTTCGATCCGCGATCGCAACCTGCCGGAAAACCGCGACCTGACGGGCGATCCGTGGGGTGGCCGTACGCTGGAATGGTCGATTTCGTCGCCGCCGCCGTCGTATAACTTCCCGGTGATCCCGCACGTGAGCGAACTCGACGAATTCGCGCACATGAAGGAAACGGGCCGCGAGACGCCGGATGTGGCGAATACGAAGTACGCGGACATCCACATGCCGTCGAACACGGTGGCGGGTCCCGCGATGGGCCTGTTCAGTCTCGTGCTGGGCTTCGCAGGCATCTGGCACATCTGGTGGCTGGCAATCGTCGGTTTCGTCGGCCTCATCGGCACCGTGATCGCCTATAGCTTCCAGAAGAACGAAGGCTTTTACATCCCGGCAGCCAAGGTCCGGGCGGATGAAGAACTGCGCAACCGCGCACTCGTCAAGGCGTTCGCAGGCAAGCAGCGCCGTGGCATGGTTGACGAAGAAGCCCTGGAGGCCAACTGATGTTGCAGAAAACTAGTGCGGCCGCGCTGGCGGAGCACGATCACCACGATCACCCGCCGTCGCATTCCGTGTTCGGCTTCTGGCTGTACCTGATGACGGACTGCATCATCTTCGGCTCGCTCTTCGCAGTGTTCGCCGTGATGCAGCACCAGTTCGCAGGCGGCCCGACCGGCAAGGACCTGTTCGACATTCCCGGCGTTGCGCTGGAAACCGGCGTGCTGCTGATTTCGAGCATCACGTACGGCTTCGCGATGATCGGCGCGCACAACAAGCGCACCGGCCAGGTGCTGTTCTGGCTGGCCATCACGTTCCTGATGGGCGCGACGTTCCTGTATTTCGAACTGCATGAGTTCGCGCATCTGATCGAAGAAGGCGCGGGCCCGAGCCGCAGCGCATTCCTCTCGTCGTTCTTCACGCTCGTCGCGACGCACGGTATTCACGTGACGTTCGGCATGCTGTGGATGATCGTGCTGATGGTGCAGGTGGCGAAGGCGCCGGCGCTGGGCGAGCGCGAACTGCGCCGCCTGACGTGCCTGAGCCTCTTCTGGCACTTCCTGGATATCGTCTGGATCTGCGTGTTCTCTTTTGTTTATCTTTCGAGCGTGATCTAAATGAGTGCTCATTCCATCCACGAAGAAGAAAGCCACGGCAGCCTCGGCAGCTATCTGGCAGGTTTCGTCCTGGCGGTAGTGCTCACGGCCGCCTCGTTCTGGCTCGTGCTGCACGGCGGCTTTCCGCGCGAGACCGCGCTGCTCGGTCTCGCCGTGCTGGCTGCGGTGCAGATCGTCGTTCACCTCGTGTTCTTCCTGCACATGAACTCGTCGTCGAGCCAGCGCTGGAATGTGACGGCCTTCGGCTTCACGGTGCTGACGGTGCTGATCGTCATCGTCGGCACGCTGTGGGTCATGCACAACGTCAGCATGCAAATGATGTCGCGTTAAGCGTCGTCGTTTCGGATCGTGCGCTTTGCGTCGGCGAAGCGCACGAAAGGAAATGCCGCCCGGGCTTCGGCCCCGGCGGCGTTTTTATTCTGGTGCGCGGTTTTCGCTTCGGAAAAAGCGAAAATTTGCGGGAAAGTCTCAGGCGCCGAAGCGATGGCGGATGAGTTCGGCGACGGCTACGCCGAGGCGGTGGTGCTGGTCGGCTTCGAAGTGGACGCCGTCGGTATGGCTCACCTTGACGATATCGCCAGCGTCGAGAAACGCCGAGCCGAACTTCACCGCGACGCGCTCGTAGAGCGGTGCGAGCAGCCGCGATTTCGCGGCGGCGCCCGTGAAGATTTCGCCGAGGAAACCGACTTCGTCCATCGGCGGCGGCGCGATCAGCAGGATGTGCGGCGTGGCGCCGCCCGGACCTGCGCGGCAGGCGACGATCGTTTCGAGCAGCAGCGAGACCGAATTCGCGATGTCGGCCGGCGTGACGGAGAAGCGCGTCTTGAGATCGTTGGTGCCGAGCATCAGCACGACGAGATCGACCGGCAACTGGCTTTCGAGGCACGGGCGCAGGTAGCTGAGCCCGTTTTTGTGGCGGCCCTGGATCGGATCGTCATGGACCGTGGTGCGCCCGGGCAGACCTTCGTCGACGATGCGCCAGTCATCGCCGAGCATTGCCTGGAGCACGCCGGGCCAGCGGTCGGCGGGGCCGAAGCGTTCGAATACGCCGGGCAGCGTGAGCGGTTTGGTGCCGTGCGTATTGGAATCGCCGTAACAGAGCAGGGTGCGGGACGCCATGAGTTCCTCGATTGCGTGTGAGTTGCCGATCCGAAATCCCGCTATCCCTATCCCAATAGCGCAGGGTGGGCGCCGTCAGGTCAGTGCGGGAGTGCCAGTGCCAAGTCTATGAGATTATCGGGCGGCTGGTTTCATGGCGGCGTATGCCGAAGCGCTTTCTCGTCGGTAGTCCTTCGCCGCACACGATCGTGTGTGGGCGTTCACGCGTGCCTGCGTTCTGGTCCAGTCTGTCTGCGCGTTGACGCATCCGGGCGGGCCGGCGATTCGGGACGCGGTACAAGGCCGCGGCTGGAAGCGTTTTGCGCGCGCTACAGTCGAACGACTCGATGAGCGAGATCGAATGCGCCAGGCGCGCACCGCCTCATTTGTTATCCACAATTCCGATGGGCAACCTGTCGCGCCGTCCGTGAAGCGGCACAGCGGCTTTATGTTGCCGACTGGAAATACCCGATTTTTTAACCTGGCGCGGGCATCGTGTGTGTCGCGGCTGGCGCCGACCAGGAGAGCAGTCAGTGTCTGCATTGTTCGAGCCGTTCAAGCTCAAAGACGTATCTCTGCGCAACCGTATCGCGATACCGCCGATGTGCCAGTACATGGCCGTCGACGGCGTCATCAACGACTGGCACCACGTGCATCTCGCGCAGATCGCGCGCGGCGGCGCCGGTCTCGTGATCGCCGAGGCGACGGCGGTTTCGCCCGAGGGCCGCATCACGCCGGGTTGTGCCGGCTTGTGGAATGACGCGCAGGCGCAGGCGTTCGCGCCGACCGTGGCCGCGATCAAGGCGGCCGGCGCTGTGCCGGGCATCCAGATCGCGCACGCAGGACGCAAGGCGAGTGCGAACCGCCCCTGGGAGGGCGACGACCATATTCCGGAAGGCGATGCACGCGGCTGGCAGACCATCGGGCCGTCCGCGATTGCCTTCGGCGCTCACTTGCCGAAGGTGCCGAAGGCGATGACGCTCGACGACATCGCCCGCGTGCGCGAGGATTTCGTCGCGGCGGCGAAGCGCGCGCTGGCTGCGGGCTTCGAGTGGCTCGAACTGCACTTCGCGCATGGCTATCTCGGACAGAGCTTTTTCTCGACGCACTCGAATCAACGCGACGACGCGTATGGCGGCAGCCTCGAAAACCGCAGTCGTTTCCTGCTGGAAACATTGGCCGCAGTGCGCAAGGTTTGGCCTGAGCATCTGCCGCTGACTGCGCGATCCGGCGTGATCGAGTACGACGGGCGCGATGAGCAGACGCTTGCCGAATCGATCGAACTCGCGAAGGGGTTCAAGCGCGAAGGGCTGGACATGCTGAGCGTGAGCGTGGGCTTTTCGACGCCGACCGCGCAAATTCCGTGGGCGCCCGCGTTCCTTGCGCCGGTTGCGCAGAAGGTGCGCCGCGCCGTCGGTCTGCCGGTCGCTTCCGCGTGGGGCATCGACACGCCCGCGCTGGCCGAGCGTTCGGTGGCTTCCGAGCAGCTCGACCTCGTGATGGTCGGGCGCGCGCATCTTGCGAATCCGCATTGGCCGTATTACGCGGCGCGTGAACTCGGCGTCGAGCGCGCAGCGTGGACCTTGCCCGCGCCGTACGCGCATTGGCTCGAAAGGTACAAGGTCGGCTGATTTTTGCCGATACGAGAAATGAAACCGGGCGGGCGCCGCGATGCGGCACCCGCCCGGTTTTCCTTTCGGCAAAAAACGTCGCGGGCCGCCTGGTTGTTCGCTCAGTTGCCTGTTCAGCCGCCCGCCATGTCGAGCACGACGCGGCCTTCGATTTCGCCGCGCTCCATACGTGCGAAGACGTCGTTAATGTTTTCGAGCTTGTCGGTGCTGACGGTCGCCTTCACCTTGCCTTCCTGCGCGAAAATCAGCGACTCCTCCAGGTCCAGCCGCGTGCCGACGATCGAGCCGCGCACCGTTATGCCGCCAAGCACCATGTCGAAGATCGGCAGCGGAAAATCGCCGGGAGGCAGCCCGTTCAGCGATACCGTGCCGCCGCGGCGCACCATGCCGAGTGCCTGGGAAAACGCGATTGGCGAGACCGCGGTGACGAGCACGCCGTGCGCACCGCCGATTTCCTTCTTCAGCCAGGCCGCGGGATCCGTCGTTTTCGCGTTGACCGTCACGGTGGCGCCAAGACGCCTCGCGAGTTCGAGTTTCGCATCGTCAACATCGACGGCAGCGACGTTGAGACCCATCGCGCGGGCATACTGAACCGCCATGTGGCCGAGGCCGCCCACGCCCGAAATCACGACCCAGTTGCCGGGCCGCGTATCGGTCACCTTCAGCCCCTTGTACACCGTGACGCCCGCGCAGAGCACCGGCGCGATCTCGATGAAGTCGACGTTCTTCGGCAATAGCCCCACATAATTCGCGTTGGCTTTCGCGTACTGGGCGAAACCGCCGTTCACCGAATAGCCGGTGTTCTGCTGCTGTTCGCACAGCGTCTCCCAGCCGCCGAGACAATGCTCGCAATGGCCGCATGCGGAATAGAGCCAGGGGACGCCGACGCGGTCGCCTTCCTTCACGCGCGTGACGCCGCTGCCGACGCCCACGACATACCCGACCCCCTCGTGCCCCGGAATGAACGGCGGCTGCGGCTTGACCGGCCAGTCGCCGTGGGCGGCATGCAGATCCGTGTGGCAGACGCCACACGCTTCGATTTTCACAAGCAATTCGCCTGGCCCCGGTGTCGGGACGGCGACCTCCTCGAGAACGAGGGGTTGCCCAAAGGCGCGTACAACTGCGGCTTGCATCGTCTTGCTCATCGTCGGGCTCCTGAGTGGTGGCGCGCGTGTGCGTCGATTGATTCAGTGTGAAGGAAAGGCGTCTCGATTGCGACGAACGTGCTCACGGCCGGTGACGCCAATAGCGGTTTATCAACGATTTCTTCATATTGAAGGGCGTGTCACGCGATATTCACTGTTCCGTGAAAGGGCGCTGACAGGTCGGGTTCGGGCGCGTGTTATAAAGCCCTAATAACACGGGGCAAATATCCGTAAACACAAAAGAAGGCATGCTCCGCTGCGCTGTGCGCGGCGCCCGAATTCCGACTTCCCGCCGAATCTCTCACGAACTGAACGCACCGCCCGAATCCGATGGAGACCGAATCCCTTTTTCAACGCGCAAGCGAACGGCATTTCGCAGGCGATCTGCCGGGCGCGCGCGGCTTGTATCTCGATCTGCTTTCACGTGATGCGTCGAGCAGCGCCGCGCTGTTTCGGCTCGCTGTGATCGATCTTCAGGAGGGCACACCCGCCGATGCGATTGCGCGCCTGCAACGCGCCATCGATATCGAGCCGGGACAGCGACGCTATCGCGAGGCGCTCGCGCAAGCGTATGCAATGAGCGAGCGCCATGCCGAAGCGGCGCAAATCTATCGCGGCCTGCTTGCGGACGATGCGTCGCCGCCCGAACTATGGTTCGCGTTCGGCTCGGCGTTGCAGGCGCAAGGTGCACTCCACGAAGCGGCCGGCGCGTGGCGCGCGGCGGCGGAGCGCGATCCCAGCCGCGCCGATGCCCTGAACAATCTCGGCAACTGCCTTCGCCTCACGGGCGACGCGCAGCAGGCCGAGGCGGCTTATCGCCGTGCGTTGTCCGTGCAGCCGGACGATGCCAACGCGCTGACGAATCTCGGCACGCTGTTGCAGTCCGAGGGACGCGACGAAGAGGCGCTCGTCTCGCTGCGGGCGGCGCTCGCGGCGGCGCCCGATGCCGCAACGCCGATGATCAATCTCGGCGTGCTGCTGACGCATCTCGGCCAGTTCGGCGAAGCGGCGAGCGTGCTCGAAAAGGCCGTCGCACGCGAACCGGGCCTCGCGCACGCGGCTTATGACTACGGCAACGCGCTGCATGCCCTCGGCCGCGCACGCGAAGCCGAGGTGCAATATGGAAGAGCACTCGCGCTCGATCCATCGCACGTGGAGGCTGCCAACAATCTGGGTAATGTGCGCCGCGAACTCGGCGAGCATCGTGGTGCGTTCGATGCGTACGAAGCGGCCATGCGGGCGCGTCCGGATTTTGTCGATACCTACAATAACGCGGCCAATCTGATGCGTACGCTTGGCCGCCTCGACGAAGCCGAAGCGCTGCTGCGCAAGGCGCTCGATCTCGCGCCGGCTTCGTCGGCGACGCTCAACAACCTCGGCAACGTGTTCAAGGACGGCGGCGATCTGGAGGCGGGCGTCGAGTGCTTCCGCAGGGCCGTCGCGAGCGAGCCCGGCAACATGATCGCGCACAGTAATCTCTTGTATGCGCTGTCGTTTCAGGCATCGGATCCCCGCGAGATTCTCGAAGAGGCGCAACGATGGGGCGCGCGGCATGAGAAGCCCTTTCGGTCGTCACGGGCACGCATGAAACCGCGGAGTGCGGCTGGAAGGCGTTTGCGGATCGGTTATGTGTCGGCGGATTTTCGTGAGCATTGCCAGGCATTATTCATGACGCCGCTACTCGCGAATCGCGATCGATCGCGCTTCGAAATCCACGCTTATTCGAGCGTGATCAGGCCCGACGCGACGACCGCACGGCTTGCCGGCTGCGTCGATGCATGGCACGAAGTCCGTGCGCTCGACGACGCGAAGCTCGCGGCAAAGATACGCGCGGACGGTATCGACATCCTCGTCGATCTCACGATGCATATGGCCGATGGCCGCCCGCTGCTGTTTGCCCGCAAACCCGCGCCGGTCCAGGTTGCGTGGCTCGCGTATCCGGGGACCACGGGCATTGCGGCGATCGACTGGCGCCTTACTGATCCGCACATCGATCCGCCCGCGCACGACGGCCACTACACCGAACGAAGCTGGTGCCTGCCGAATACGTTCTGGTGCTATGACCCGCTTGCGTCGACGCCCGAGGTCAACGTATTGCCCGCGTCGAGCGCGGGTCACATCACACTCGGGAGCCTGAACAATCCGTGCAAGCTCACCGATGCGACGCTGCAATTGTGGGCCCGCGTGTTCGCGAGGCTGCCGTCCGCGCGTCTCGTGCTGATGGCGGCCGAAGGCGCACCGAGGCGCCGTATCGAGCAACGGCTGGCAAGCGCGGGCATCGACCCCGCGCGCGTGCGCTTCCTGCCGTTCAGGGCGCGCGATGCCTATCTGCGCAGCTACCACGAGATCGATTTCGGCCTCGATACGCTGCCGTACAACGGCCACACGACGACGCTCGACGCGTTGTGGATGGGCGTGCCGGTGGTGACGCGCATCGGGGAAACGTCGGTGGGGCGCGCGGGCTTGAGCCAGCTCGCGAACCTCGGTCTCGCCGAGCTTGCGGCGGAGTCCGATGACGCATTCGTCGAGGTGGTTGTGAGCCTCGCGAACGATCGGCCGCGCCTCGCGAGCCTGCGGGCCGGACTGCGCGCACGCATGGAACGGTCGCCGCTGATGGACGGCGCGCTGTTCGCGCGCGGCGTCGAGGCCGCTTATGAAGGCATGTGGCACGACGCCTGCACCCACGACATCAACTAACGCGTTAACCGGCATCTCCTGGCCGGACGACCTGGCTGTTCGGCAGGCTTGCGCGCGTGCCGTTCCGCGCTGAGACGGCGTTTCGGCGCACGCCCGGCGTGCTGTATAAATATACAGTAAAATCTGAACCCGTCAGCGTGAGGCGGTCCGGACCCTGTCCGGTGCCGCTGCGCTGCGAGCTGCCGGGCCGCCGCGCCCGGTCCCCGCCGTGTGACCAGCCGGAAAGTCAGCGCAAGTGAGCGAAAACCGAACCATCCGTATTCGTGGTGCCCGCCAGCACAACCTGAAGAACCTCGACCTCGATTTGCACACCGGCGAAATGACGGTCGTGACCGGACCCTCCGGGTCGGGCAAGTCGAGCCTCGTCTTCGATACGCTCTACGCGGAAGGCCAGCGCCGCTACGTCGAGACGTTCAGCGCGTATGCGCGCCAGTTCCTCGATCGCATGGACCGGCCGCAGGTCGATCGCGTCGATGGCGTGCCGCCCGCCATCGCGATCGACCAGACCAATCCCGTGCGCAGTTCGCGTTCGACGGTCGGGACGATGACCGAGCTGAACGATCACCTGAAGCTGCTGTACGCGCGTGCCGCGAATCTGTTCGATCGCGTCACGGCGCAGCCAGTGCGTCACGACACGCCTGAAACGATCTACGCCGAATTGCTCGCGCGCACCGCAGCGGGCGATCCGCGACTGGTGGTGACGTTCCCCGTCGAACTGCCCGATACGACGAGCGACGAAGAAATAACGCAGTGGCTTTCCGCGAGCGGCTATACGCGTGTGCAGGCGCGGCGCGAAGTGAAGACGGCGGAGGGTTCGCGCAAAGTGCTCGACGTGGTCGCCGACCGCTTGCGCATGCAGAACGCGGAGAAGAGCCGCGTCGTCGAGGCGATCGAGGCGTCGCTCAAGCGCGGTGGCGGGCGCGTCAATGTCTACGTGCTGGCAGCGGACGCCGATGCGGGCGCTTCCGCCGAACCGGCGATCTGGCGTTTTTCGACGGGCCTGCATTGCCCGGACAGCGATCTGCGTTACGCCGATCCGCAGCCCGCGCTGTTCTCGTTCAACTCGGCCTATGGCGCCTGCGATGCGTGCCGCGGTTTTGGCCGCGTGATCGGCGTGGATTGGGGCCTCGTGATTCCCGATGCGCGCAAGACGCTGCGCGGCGGCGCGATCAAGCCGCTGCAGACGCCCGCATGGAAGGAGTGTCAGGACGACCTGATGCGCTATGCGGCGAAGGCCGATATTCCGCGCGATACGCCGTGGTCGGATCTGACCCAGGCGCAGCGCGACTGGGTGCTCGACGGCGCGTCCGACTGGCGCGGCAGCTGGCAGACGCAATGGTATGGCGTCAAACGCTTCTTCCAGTATCTGGAGTCGAAGGCGTACAAGATGCACATCCGCGTGCTGCTTTCGAAGTACCGCAGCTATACGCCGTGCGAGACCTGCGGCGGCGCGCGTCTGAAGACCGAGGCCCTGTTGTGGCGCATCGGCACGCGCGAAAACGCGGATGAAGTCCTCGCGCCGGCTGCGCGCTTCATGCCGCATGGCGTCGAGTGGACGCGCGCGCAACTCGAAGCGCTGCCGGGCCTCACGCTGCACGATGTGATGCTGCTGCCGATCGAGCGGATACGCCGCTTCTTCGACAATCTCTCGCTTTCATCAGCACTGCTTGACGATGCGCTGAAGCTGCTGCTGGCCGAAGTCCGCACGCGTCTCGCGTATCTATGCGACGTCGGGCTCGGCTATCTGACGCTCGACCGGCAGAGCCGCACGCTTTCCGGCGGCGAGGTGCAGCGTATCAATCTGACCACGGCGCTCGGCACGTCGCTCACGAAGACGCTGTTCGTGCTCGACGAGCCGAGCATCGGCCTGCATCCGCGCGACCTGAATCGTATCGTCGAGGCGATGCAGCGGTTGCGCGACGCCGGCAACACGCTCGTCGTCGTCGAGCATGATCCTTCGGTCATGCTGGCGGCCGACCGCCTGATCGACATGGGCCCGGGTCCGGGCGAGCGCGGCGGCACGATCGTCTACGACGGCACGCCCGACGACATCCGTTCGTCGGGTACGCTGACCGGCGAGTACCTCGGCGGCCATCGCGCCGTCGCCGATGCCTCGCACTGGGCGCGCCGGGCAGTCGAGACCTCGACGCCGCGTCTGCTGCTCGAAGGCGCCGGCGAGCACAATCTGCGCGATGTGACGGTGGACATTCCGCTGCAACGTCTCGTCGTGGTGACGGGCGTATCGGGCTCGGGCAAATCGACGCTCGTGCAGGACGTGCTCTATCCGGCGCTCGCGCGGCACCTCGGCAAGGCCACCGAATCGCCGGGTCGCTATCGCAAGCTAAGCGGCGCGGAGCAGATCAGCGACGCCGTGTTCGTCGACCAGTCGCCGATCGGCAAGACGGCGCGCTCGAATCCGGCGAGCTACGTGGGCGCATTCGACGAGATCCGCAAGCTGTTCGCCAAAGCTTCGCTCGCGAAAGAACGCGGTTATACGGCGGGCATGTTCAGCTTCAACTCGGGAGAGGGGCGCTGCCCGACGTGCGGCGGCTCGGGCTTCGAACACATCGAAATGCAGTTCTTGAGCGACGTGTATCTGCGTTGCCCCGATTGCGACGGCAGCCGCTATCGTGCGGAGGTGCTCGAAGTAAAGATCGGGCGTGCGGGCCGGGCGCTTTCTATCGCGGACGTGCTGGATCTCACGGTCAGCGAGGCGGTGCAGTGCTTCAGTGAGGAACCCGAAGTATTGCGCGTTCTTCAACCGATCGTCGACGTCGGGCTCGAATACGTGAAGCTCGGACAGCCGGTGCCGACGCTTTCGGGCGGCGAGGCGCAGCGTCTCAAGCTGGCGGGCTATCTGGCCGAAACCGCGCAGTCGCGCGGCAAGGATGCGGTTGCGGGCGGACGCCTCTTCATGTTCGACGAACCGACCACGGGCCTGCACTTCGACGACATCGCAAAGCTGATGCGCGCGTTCGGCAAGTTGCTTGCGGGGGGGCATTCGCTGCTCGTCATCGAGCACAACCTCGATGTGATCCGCGCGGCCGACTGGCTGATCGATCTCGGCCCCGAAGGCGGCGATGCAGGCGGCGAAGTCGTCTGCGTGGGCACGCCTGAAGATGTGATCGCGTGTCCGCGTTCGCATACGGGCGCAGCGCTGGAGCGCTACGAGGCCACGCTCGGCACGGCTCACAGCCCGCTCGTCGCGGAAGAAGACGGCGTTGCGCTTCAGACGGCCCTGCGCGCGGCCAAGGCGCGCCGCGAAGTGCAGGGCGAGGATGTCGTGCGTATCGTCAACGCGCGCGAGCACAACCTCAAGGCGCTCGACGTCGATATTCCGCATGGACGTTTCAACGTGATCACGGGCGTTTCCGGTTCGGGTAAATCCACGCTCGCGTTCGACATTCTCTTTCACGAGGGGCAGCGTCGTTACCTCGAATCGCTGAACGCTTATGCGCGTTCGATCGTGCAACCGGCAGGGCGGCCCGAGGTGGACGCCGTTTATGGCATTCCGCCGACCGTCGCGATCGAGCAGCGTCTTTCGCGCGGCGGCCGCAAGAGCACGGTCGCGACGACCTCTGAAGTGTGGCACTTCCTGCGGCTGCTTTACGTGAAGCTCGGCGTGCAGCATTGCATCCACGACGGCACGCCTGTCACGTCGCAAAGCGTCGATGTGATCGTCGCGCAACTGATGCGCGAACATCGCGGGCAGCACGTCGGTCTGCTTGCGCCGCTCGTCGTGAACCGCAAGGGCGTTTATACCGATCTCGCGAAATGGGCGAAGGCGCGCGGCAATACGCATCTGCGTGTGGACGGCGAGTTCGTGCCTGTCTCGCCGTGGCCGAAGCTCGACCGCTTTCGCGAGCACGCGATCGAGCTGCCGGTTGGCGATCTCATGATCGAGCCGGAAAACGAGGCGCAATTGCGTCAGTTGCTCGGCACCGCGCTCGACGCCGGCAAGGGCATCGTCCATCTGCTCGCGCCGCTCGACGGACTCGAACACGCGCTCGGCAACGGCGGTTCGACGGCGCGCGTGGGGACGGTCAAGGTGCTTTCGACGCGGCGTGCGTGTCCCGTGTGCGGCACGAGCTATCCCGAACTCGATCCGCGCATGTTCTCGTACAACAGCAAGCACGGCTGGTGCACGACCTGCGTGGGAACGGGTCTCGCGTTGACGCGCGAGCAGCGCGCGGCGTACGACGACACGATCGTCGCCGAGGACGGGCGCGGCCGCGAACAGACGCTGCCCTCGGATGAGCAGGAGCCCGAAGGCGTCGGCGATACGCCGTGTCCTGATTGCGGTGGCACGCGACTGAACCCGGCGGCGCGCGCTGTGACGTTCGACGCGCATCCGATCGTCGACGTCGCGCAGTGGACGGTGGCCGATACGCGTCGCTGGATCGACGTGCTCAAGCTCAACGGACGCGATGCGCAGATCGCGCGCGACGTGGTGAGCGAGATTCGCAGCCGCCTGCAGTTCCTCGAAGAGGTGGGGCTCGGCTATCTGAGCCTCGACCGTGCCGCGCCGAGTCTTTCGGGTGGCGAGGCGCAGCGTATCCGGCTCGCTGCGCAGCTCGGCAGCAATTTGCAGGGCGTGTGCTATGTGCTCGACGAGCCGACCATCGGCCTGCATCCGCGCGACAACCGGATTCTCCTCGACGCGTTGCGCAGTCTCGGCGAGAAGGGCAATACGCTCGTCGTCGTCGAGCACGACGAGGACACGATTCGCCGTGCCGATCACATCATCGACATCGGGCCCGGCGCGGGTAAACGTGGCGGGCGCGTGGTCGCGCAGGGCAGTGTCGCCGATCTCGCGGCGCAGCCCGATTCGCTGACCGGCCGCTATCTCGCGCAGCCGATCGTGCATCCGCTACAGGCGCGTCGCGAAGTGATTGCGGCGTTGGCGGGACGCGAGGCCGTGCCCGCGCAATGGCTCACCGTGCATGGCGGGAAACTGCATAATCTGCGCGACGTTACGGCGCGGATTCCGCTCGGGCGCCTCGTGGCGATCACGGGCGTGAGCGGCTCGGGCAAGTCGACGTTGGCGCGCGACGTGCTGCTTTCCAATCTGCTCGATGCGGTGGGGCGCTCCGTGCTTTCGTCGCCGGCCGAACGGCGCGCGCGCAAGGCCGCGCAAAAGGATGCGCCGACTGCTGCCGCCAAACGTGCGAGCGTGCTCGCGCGCAACGCGGTGAAGCCGAAGATCGAGGTCGCGCACGCATGGCAAGGGTGCGCTTCGATCACGGGCTGGGAGAGCATCGATCGCGTGCTCGAAGTCGATCAAACGCCGATCGGCAAGACGCCGCGCTCGTGCCCGGCGACTTATATCGGCGTCTGGGATGCGATTCGCCGTCTCTTTGCCGATACGCTCGAAGCGCGCGCACGCGGTTATAGCGCATCGCGCTTCTCGTTCAACACGGGCGACGGGCGTTGTCCGGCGTGCGAGGGTCAGGGCGTCCGCACGATCGGCATGAGTTTCCTGCCGGACGTAAAGGTCCCGTGCGATGTTTGCCACGGACAGCGCTTCAATCCGGAGACGCTTGCGGTCACGTGGCGCGGCCGGAATATCGGCGACGTGCTGACGATGGAGATCGACGAAGCCGTCGAATTTTTCGCGCCGATCACGAACATTGCGCACCCGCTGCAATTGATGAAGGACGTGGGGCTCGGCTATCTCACGCTGGGTCAACCGTCGCCGACGCTTTCCGGCGGCGAGGCGCAGCGCATCAAGCTCGTGACGGAACTGAGCAAGGTGCGCGACGACATCACGCTACGCGGCCAGAAGGCGCCGCATACGCTATACGTGCTCGATGAACCGACCGTCGGCCTGCACATGGCCGACGTCGCGCGGCTGATTCATGTGCTGCACAGGCTCGCGGATGCGGGCCATAGCGTGGTGGTGATCGAGCATGACCTCGACGTGGTCGCCGAGGCCGACTGGATCATCGACCTCGGTCCCGAAGGCGGCGTGGGCGGCGGGACGATCGTGGCCGCGGCCGACCCTGAAGGGCTCGTGAAAGTGGCCGCGAGTCACACGGGCGCAGCGCTTGCACCGGTGCTCGAGCGCGTGCGCAGTGACGCGAGCCGCGCGGATGGGGAGACCCTGCCGTCCAGCCAGCGCACGGCGGCTTTGCGTTGAACGGCGGCGCGGCTCCGCGAAGGGCCGCGCCGCCATGAAACCGCTTGATCTGTTCGTCAAGCGCACGGTATGATGGGCTCCGCTTGCAGCATCAGCAGCAATAGCACCAAAAAGGCCGCTCGTCTGCGGTGGCCAGTTCTGGCGAGCGGGGCAGTGGACTCTCAGTTCCTCTCCGGTCTGGTCACAGGCTCGATTCCCGGGCCACCTCATCAGTGCAGCAAAGCTTCGCCAAATGGCGCGAAGCCTTTGTCTATTCAGAGCAGACGTTTCGATTTGAACCGGCTTCGCATTCTTGAAGAAGCGAGAGGAATTATCCGATGTCCGACCTCGATGGAGAGGCGCGCGAACGACTCATCGTGTGGATCAAACGCCGCATGCAAGAGTACGGCATTACGCTGGAAGATCTTGAAACGGCGATTGCCGAAAGCGAAAGGCAGCCGAAGTATCGCGATGCCTATGGAAATACATGGAATGGCGAAGGCGAAATGCCACCGTGGCTCCTGCGTGCCATTCACGCAGGGCAGGACATCGAGCATTTCCGCTGCTAGACAGGCCGCCACGCGGAACGTTTCCATGCCTGAAAAGCCTGGCTCTACTGCTTTGGCATTCTGAATCTTTCTTCAACAATGAATCAAGAACGTCTTTGCATGTTACAAACGGATTAACTGTGCGCCGCACAAATCCGTTGCTCGCGTTTATACCGATTAAACGTTGCATACGAACGGCCCGCTGATCATATAGATTGGCCGCGCCATCCAGTTGCGCGACAATGCCTGCCATTCCAGTCCTTCGTGAGCAAGGAGTCTGCAATGGCGATTCTCGTATTGGGGTTGATCCTCTTCATCGGCGTGCATTCCATCCGCATGATTGCCGCGCCATGGCGTGCCGCGCAGATCGAGCGATTCGGCATGCAGGGCTGGCGTGCCGCCTATGCTGTGCTTTCTGCCGTGGGCATCGTGCTGACCGTCTACGGGTATGGCATCGCGCGCCGCGATCCCGTGCAGGTGTGGACGCCGCCCTTCTGGATGCCTCACGTCACTGCGCTCCTTACGGCGATTGCGTTCATCCTGCTTACCGCCCCTTATGTGCGCGGCAATCACTTCAAACGTGCGCTCGGTCACCCGTTTCTCTGCGGTGTGGCGCTTTGGGCGTTCGCGCATCTGCTCGCCAATGGGACGCTCGACGCCATCGTGCTGTTCGGCGTGTTTCTCGTGTGGTCGCTGCTCGATACCCGCAGCGAACGGCGGCGCGATCGCGAGGCCGGCGTGGTTTATGCGGAAGGTATTGTGTCGCGTGACGTACTGGTCGTGGTGATCGGGCTCGTGGCGTGGGTCATATTCGCGTTCTGGCTGCACGGTGTTTTGATTGGCGTGCGCCCGCTGGGCTGACTTCTGACCCATGGCGCCGCGGCAACGTAAGAAGACGCGGCGCCAGCAGGGCTCAGATGTCGAAAAAGACCGTTTCGTTTTCGCCTTGCATGCGGATGTCGAAGCGATAGATCACGTGTCGCGCCTGCTCGCTGCGTTTGGCGATCAGCGTGGCGCGTCGCGATTCGGGTACCGATGCGAGCACAGGATCGGATGCGTTGGCCGCGGACTCGTCATCGAAATAGATCCGTGTGAAGGCGTGCGTGAGCAGGCCGCGCATCGTGACGGTCACATTCAGATGCGGTGCCTCGCCGGCTTGAGCGCAACCCGGTTTGACGGTCCGGACGACGAAGCGCTGCTCGGGGTCCGTGCCGGTGCCGACGCGTGCCATCCCGCGAAAGCCGCTCGCCGAAATCTGTTCGCGTGAAGCCGGATATTGCCCGCTCGCATCGACTTGCGAGAATTCCAGCATCGCGTCGACAACCGCGTTGCCTGCGCCGTCGTACACGCGGCCGATCAATGTGATGTGCTCGCCGGGCGTTTCCGGTGCTACGAGATCCGGCGTAAAGAGGCTCTTCAGATCGAAGTCGTACTGCTGCGGGCACAGACCGTACGCGAAATACGGGCCGACAGTTTGCGAGGGCGTTTCCTTGAGTGCCATGATTCAACGCTCCGTGGGGGTCTGGTTCGGGCCGCGCAACACGATGTCGAATTCGTAGCCGAGTGCGTAGCTTTCTTCCGTGGTGTCGATCGAGAAACGCGAGATCAGTCGATCGCGCGCATGTTCCGGCGTGCCCTGGAAGATCGGGTCGAGTGCAAGCAGCGGGTCGCCAGGGAAATACATCTGCGTGACGAGGCGCGAGCCGAAGTATTCGCCGAACAGCGAGAAGTGAATGTGATTAGGCCGCCACGCGTTCGGGTGGTTGCCCCACGGGTACGCGCCCGGCTTGACCGTGAGGAAACGATAGCGGCCTTCGTTGTCGGTCAGGCAGCGTCCCGCGCCGAGGAAGTTCGGGTCGAGCGGTGCGTCGTGCTGGTCCTGCTTGTGAACGTAGCGCCCGGCGGCGTTCGCCTGCCAGATCTCGACGAGCGTATTGCGCACCGGCTTGCCGCCGACGTCGAGCACGCGTCCCGTCACGATGATGCGTTCGCCGAGCGGCTCGCCGTTGCGCGCGGCATTGCGCGTGAGATCGTGGTCGAGCGGACCGAGATCCTCAGCGCCGTACACCGGCGCGTGCTGGTTGCGCAATTTTTCCTTTAGTGGAATCAGCGGCCGCGTGGGTCCGCGCAGGACCGACGAGCGGTACGGCGGGTGCACGTAAGCGGGATGCGAATCGAAGTCGCGTGGCGACAGGATGGATTCGTCCACGGGATGTCTCCTGGCAGGTTTGGAAGGAAGCAGGCTCGGCGCGGCGAATTACCGCATTGCGCCGATCACGGGACTTTATCTGGGCTGGAAAGTTATGCAAAATGACGTTTTTTAGCGTCTCGTATAACAAATGGTTATGCAAAACCGGCTCGCGGACGCGCGAGTCAAATTCCGCCACCTGCAGTGCTTTCTCGCCGTTGCGCAGTTCGGCAGCGTGCAGCGGGCTGCCGAGAGTCTGTCGATCACGCAGCCGGCTGTGTCGAAGACGATCGCCGAACTCGAATCCGTGCTCGGCGTGAAGCTCTTCGAGCGCGGCCGTCACGGCGCCGTGCCGACACGCGAGGGTCAACTGTTCATGCCGCACGCGAGTGCATGCGTGAGTGCGCTGCGTTACGGCGTCGAATTGCTGGCGCGCGACGAGGGGGCCGTGGCGGCGACGCTCGACGTGGGTGCGTTGCCGACCGTTGCGACCGATGTGTTGTCGGGTGCGTTGCGGCGCTTTGCTTCGCAATGGCCGCGCGTGAGCGTGCGGCTTCTCACGGCCGCCAATGCGGAGTTGCTCGAGCAGCTGAAGTCAGGGGCGATCGGACTTGCGATTGGCCGCCTCGCGGACCCTGAGCGTATGGTCGGCCTGAGTTTCGAACTCTTGTACAACGAGCCGCTCGCGGTTGTGGTGCGGGCGGGGCATTCGCTCGCGCAGGGTGGCGGGCTGCCGGCGCAGCTGACGCAGTTTCCACTCGTGCTGCCGCCGTTCGGCACGCTGATTCGCCAGGCCGCCGATAGCCTGCTGGCCGCCTGGGGTGCTCCGCCGTTATCGGTTTTCGTCGAGATGCTGTCGGTTTCGGTCGGCCGGTCGCTCGCGCTCGAAAACGACGCGGTCTGGTTCGTGCCGGCCGGCGCTGTTGAATACGATTTGCGGCAGGGCGTGCTGGTGCGGCTTCCGTTGCCTTCCGCGGGCGGCGAGGAGCCGGTCGGGTTGATTCTGCGAACCGATACGCAACCGTCACCGGCAGGTCGTGCGTTGATCGATGCAGTCAAACACGCCGCGCTCGAACGCGAGGCACGGGGTGCGGCTGAAGCCGATTCAGCGGACTCGCGGCGCCCGCGCGGCGACGACGCCGCGGCACCGAAGCGTCCGCGCGGACGCAAGCGCTAGACATTCGACGTTGCGCTTACGTGGCGGACAGTTTCGATTTCGCGCGGGCGGCCTTCGTCGCCGGCTTTGTTTCCCGTACTGCGGAAGTCGCGGCAGCGGGCGTGGACGCGGTTGCGCTCGTGGCCATCCACAGGACCTCGGCGTCTTCCTTGCTCGTGGAAATGGCGGCGTGGCCGGTGCGGCTGTCGAAGTAGAGGCTGTCGCCGGCTTCGAGGGTAGTGGGTGCGTAAAGCTCCGAATAAAGGCACACGCTGCCGCTGATCACGTAGAGAAACTCTTCGCCTTCGTGCCGTCCCCAATCGTCGAATGCGTCGAGCGAATGCGCGGTGATGCGGATGCGAAACGGCAGCATCGCCTTGTGAGCCAGATCTGTGGCGAGCAATTCCATCTGGTAGCCGCGGTAAGCGTGCCGCTGACCGGCGCCGTGACGCGTAAGTGCCCGCCGCCCCCCTGCATTGTGTTTCGGCACCGAGCCGAACAGTTCGCCCAGATCGATCTTCAGGCCGACGACGATCTTCTGAAGAACGTCGAAAGTGGGCGACATCAGCCCGTTCTCGATCTTCGAAAGCGTGGAGCGCGACACGCCGCACACGCGGCTTGCAGTGTCGAGCGTCAGGTCGTGCGCGACGCGCGCGGCGCGAACGCGGCGCCCAAGGTCGGCAGTCGACGTTGCGGCGGGTTGGCTGAGCAGGGTGTCCATGAGGGGAGCATCGGAAACACAGGGTGGGGACCGTGTTTCCGATCATATCAAACCGCTGATCTTCAGAAACCTCGTCCTTTTGGCTAACGTTCCGAGCGGGTTCTCGTGCGAACTCGCTTACCGGCGCGGAATTTCGTTAATTCGCTCTTTGCATCGATGGCGTATGGCGAAGGCCGCTGTTACGATGCGGGGCCCCGCACGGGCGGGGCTTTTGCTGTTCGCGATGGCGATATGACGTTTTTTCTGGCTGGAAGCCGGCCGGCGTAGCGCTGGTAATGCAAGGAATCGATATGTTGAAACGATCGTTGACGGTTGCCGCAGCCATGGCTTTGACCGGCTGCGTGGTAGCGCCGGGGTATCCCGGGTATGGCGCCTATGACCCGGGATACGGTGGTGCACCGGTCTATGAGACGGCGCCGGGATATGGTTATGCGCCTGCCTATGGCGGCGTCGAATTGTCCGTTGGCGGGTACCGCGATGGCTATGATCGCCGCCGCGCCGACCCGCCGCGTGATGACCAGCGGGCGCGCGCAGACGCTCAGCAGCGTGGCGGCGGTCGGCAGGACTTCAGGGATTCTGCTCGTGGCGGACCGGGTGCCCAGCCGGCTCCGGGCGGTATGCGGCAGGGACGGCCGGAGCGGCAGGCGAACGAAGGCCGGGGCCACGATGGTTCGCGGGACGATCAACGCGGCTTCGGCCACTAACGCGTATTTTCGAAGACTGTATTGACGGCACGCCGTGGCCGGCGGCGGATCTGCAATGCGCGATTCCGGCCTCGTCGCCCGTTGAACCGGAACTGCACGAAAATTTCTGAAAGGAAACTCGGGCCTTTCCAGTTTCTCTTTGACCACCCGTCAAGACTGCATACCCTTTTCGCGGCGGATTGCAGGCGCATTGCGGGTCGGGCCTTCCCCGGCTTGTCGCGTATCTGGGCCGCGTGTATAGTCGGCGAACCTGATTATGTTTCTTATCGGAAATTCTGGGGGTTCGCTATGGACGCATCACGCATTCTTGCCGATCTCGGCATCCTTGAACTGGCCAGCGCAGGCGATGTCGAGGTCCGATCGCCGGTTTCGGGCGAAGTGATCGGCCGCGTGGCGTGGCAGTCGCCCGACGATGTCGACGCCGCATTGGCCCGTTCGCACGCGGCGTTTCTCAAGTGGCGCGATGTCCCGGCACCGCGTCGCGGCGAACTCGTCCGTCTGCTCGGCGAGCGGTTGCGCCAGCATAAGCAGGCGCTCGGCAGTCTCGTATCGCTCGAAGCCGGCAAGATCCTCCAGGAGGGTCTCGGCGAAGTTCAGGAAATGATCGACATCTGCGACTTCGCGGTCGGTTTGTCGAGGCAACTCTATGGCCTCACGATCGCGTCCGAGCGTCCGGGTCACCGCATGGCCGAAAGCTGGCATCCGATGGGTGTCTGCGCCATCATCTCCGCGTTCAACTTTCCGGTGGCCGTGTGGTCCTGGAATGCGGCGCTGGCGCTTGTCTGCGGCGACTCCGTCATCTGGAAGCCCTCGGAAAAGACCCCGCTGACGGCTCTTGCCGTTCATCGCCTCGTTGCCGATACGCTCGCGACGTTCGGCGATGCGCCCAAGGGTCTCGTGTCGCTCGTCATCGGGGGCCGTGACGTGGGCGCGAAACTCGCTGCCGATTCGCGTGCGGCGATCGTCAGCGCGACGGGCAGCACTGCGATGGGGCGCGCGGTCGGCGTGGCCGTCGCGCAGCGTTTCGGCCGCGCGATTCTCGAACTCGGCGGCAACAACGCAGGCATCGTGACGCCGAGTGCCGATCGCGAACTCGCACTGCGCGCGATCCTGTTTTCGGCCGTGGGCACTGCGGGGCAGCGCTGCACGTCGCTGCGTCGGCTCTTCGTTCACGAGAGCGTTTACGACGACACGGTGAGCCGTCTCAAACAGCTTTACGCGAGGGTTCCGATCGGAAACCCGCTCGAACCGCATACGCTGATGGGTCCGCTAGTCGACGCTCAGGCGTTCGGGCACATGCAGGCCGCGCTGCAGCGCGCCGAGGCGGAGGGCGGTAAGGTGACGGGCGGCCAGCGGATCAGCGTCGAAGGCCTGCCGAACGGCTATTACGTCGAGCCAGCATTGGTCGAAATGCCCGCACAAAGCGAGATTGTCCTGAAGGAAACGTTCGCTCCGATCCTCTACATCATGAAGTATCGCGAATTCGATGAGGCCATCGCCGCGAACAACAGCGCGTCGCATGGCTTGTCGTCCTGTGTGTTCACGTCCGACCTGCGCGAAGCCGAACGTTTCGTATCGGCATCGGGCAGCGATTGCGGTATCGCGAACGTGAACATCGGACCGAGCGGCGCGGAAATCGGCGGCGCCTTCGGGGGCGAAAAGGAAACGGGCGGTGGCCGCGAGTCCGGCTCTGACGCGTGGAAGGGCTACATGCGTCGTGCTACGAACACGGTCAACTATTCGGGTGCGTTGCCGCTGGCGCAAGGCATTGACTTCAAGCTCGATTGAACAGGTTTCGTATCGGAACTGGCGCCGCTCGTTCGGGCGGCGCCAGTAACCGGCGCGCAGTGCGAGAGCTAGTCTGTATGCGTTTTCCTCTGCCATAACCCGATTACCTGGCATGACTGACGAATCGTCTTGACGTCAGGTCATGTCGATGGGAATCGGCGGAAGGGCGGTGCGACCGCATCGCCTCGCACGCGTCAAGCCCGGGTCTGTCTTGCCGCCCGTTATGAGACCCACCGTTGCAACGGCGCGAACGGCAGGCTATGCGGCACGCCGTGCACGGCAAAGAACCACGCGGCGACCCACGACGCCGCCACTACGATGAGATCGCAGCGTCCGCTTTTCCACCAGTTCAACGAGTGCCGCTGGATGACCCACGGCACGCCAAGCGGATTCGGCCAGTCCGCGAGCAGATGAATCACACCGCCACAGGCAAAGCCGAATGCGGGTGCTGCCGCGGGTAGATGGCCGAGCCGGTGATACGACCAGACGAGCAGCGTGAGCCAGGCGATTCCCCAATGCGTCAAGGTGCGATGGGTGATCCATAACCGCCGCTTTTTGCGCCACCACGCGACTTCGAGCCAGTCGGGCGCGGATCCGCCCACGGCTCCGCCTGCGAAGGCAAGGGCGGTATAGAGATGCCAGGGGCCGTCCGCATGCAGATGCGTGACGATTGCTGCTGCGATGACGCCGGCGGCCCAGCCGGTTGCGTGATGTGCGGTGCCTGAAGCCATGAGACGTCGAGCGCGAAATCAAAAGGGCGCAATCTTCGCAGATGTGGCGGCGTTGTGACAGGGGCGAATCGACGATTCGCTCGACAAGGAAAGGTGGCGAAAACACTTCGCCACGCGATTCGAATCCCCAGGTCCAGCGCAATGAGCGCAGCAGACGCAAACGTCAGGTTGCGCAGCGTGCCACGTCGAATCGCAGTTCGGGTTCGGGCGGATCATCGGAACGCGACGTCCCGTGTATCACACGAATCACCGATCCATAGCCGGAAGGTGTCAGCGTGACGAAGTACGACGCATCGGAACGTGAGCCGACGCTCAACTCGGTCGCGCTGCCCGACTTCGACGCGTGAACATGCGGCAGCCGGTCCTCGAGGCAACTCGCGATCGATGACGCCGAATGCATCGACGAAACATAGATCATCGGCTCGTCGCTCGCAGCGGCGCCCGGTGGCGGTGTCGACGAGCAGGCGGCGATGAGGAAGAGTGGCGAAGCGGCGAGGAGGCGGCGGGCGAGCGTATTCATCATGGTCGGCGAGTCGTCAAGGCGCGAGCGGCGAATGTGGGCAAGATGCCGGTGAGTATACGCACGGCAAGGCCCGCCAGTGGCGCGACAGACGTAAGTAGATGCAACAGCGCAGCAGTGCAACAGCAGCGCCGTATTTGCACAGGAGTGAAACAAAAGCGCCCGAAAGGAAACACGCGAAAAAAAAGGTTCATCGCGGATTACCGGGGAACGCGGCGCGGATTTTGAGGAAGAAGTATTCCTCGTCGCGGTACCCATAAGCTCGACGCTTGATGACCTTGATGGTGTTGTTGATGCCTTCGACGA
>Ga0265338_10000712_pt1 | contig 56807 bp, 38 predicted proteins | sample 42126metaG_FD_193579 | JGI IMG/M metagenome (GOLD analysis project Ga0265338, IMG submission 193579) | Rhizosphere microbial communities from Carex aquatilis grown in University of Washington, Seatle, WA, United States - 4-21-26 metaG | ecosystem: Host-associated > Plants > Roots > Rhizosphere... | reverse complement strand
ATCAAACCCGGCGAAGTGGCCAAGCAGATCTCAAGGCTGAGGGACGAACTTTACAAGCATGCAAAGTAACATTTTGTTTTGAGGCAACGGGTCACGGAAAGTTACGTTTTGTTTTGAGGCAACACGATGGAGTTGGGCCTTGGGCCTTGGGAAAGTCTTTGAGTCGTTGAGTCTTTGAGTCTTTGAGTCTTTGAGTCTTTGAGTCTTTGAGTCTTTGAGTCTTTGAGTCTTTGAGTCTTTGAGTCTTTGAGTCGTTTGTCGTTTGTCGTTTAGTCTTGGGCCACAGATAGTTGGCCGGATTGGACCGGACGTCTAGAATAGAACATGCGATTACGTCTCTTCATTCCCTTACTTACCTTCGGCTTAATCGGCTGCGGCGGGGGAGGGGGTGGGGCAACTGCTCCTCAGTCCGGCACTTGGACGATCCTTGTTTACATGAACGCGGCGAACAACCTGGACCCCGATAGCGTGCTTAACATCGAGCAGATGCAGCAGGCGGCGAGCAACCCGCAAGTTCGCATCGTTGTCGAGTGGAAGCAGAGCTTGTCCGTTAGCAACGGCGCTACCTTTGACGGCACCAGGCGCTATCTCATCCATTCAGGAAGCAGTAGTGCCGTTCAGAGCACGCTGGTCCAAGACCTTGGAACCACCGTGGACATGGGCCTGCCGCAATCTCTGAGCGACTTTATTGCCTGGGGCAAGGCGAACTACCCTGCCACGCGATACGCGCTCGTTCTTTGGGACCACGGGAACGGCTGGCGGCCCAAAGTTCGGCCCAAGACCGCCGGACGTCCCGCCGCAGCACGGGCCAAGAGGAGCCCGGCTTTCAGTTACGACAACGAAACGGGAAACGCCATTCAGATTTGGCAATTGCCCCAGGCACTTGGCGCTCAGAACTTCGACATGGTTGTTTGGGACTGCAGCCTCATGCAGATGGCCGAGGTCGCGTTCGAGTTGAGAACCAATACGCGTTACGTGGTAGGTTCGGAAGAAAGCCCCCCTGGAACCGGCTTTCCGTACGACTCCGTGCTGGCCCATTTCCAGAACTCACCCAGCAACTCAACGCTTGCTCTGGCAGAGACTTGGGTCGATGAGATGAACGCGGTCCCGGGTTATCACCAGTTTCCGATCGAGGAAAGCGTTGTGGATACGACGAAGCTTGCGTCTTTCTGTGCGTCAGGGGGACCCGTCGACTTATTCGCGAGCTCTTTGATCGCGGGCCTGCCGGGAGACCTCGACGTAACCCAGCAAGTGAGAACCCAAAGCAAGTCCTATATTTCGACGACGAATCCTCCGCGATACTTTTACGACCTCGAGGACCTCGCAAGCACCTATGACGCCTTGTCGACCGACACAGGTGTCAAGGCTGCGGCGGCAAGCGTCCTGAAGGGTGCGCCCGACGCAATCGTGTACGAAAAGCACAACGCTAACTCGCTGGGAAGCACGGGATTGTCGATCGACTTTTCACCCGCTTCAGCGTTCATCCCCTCCGAGACCGAATACGACGAAATGGCCTTCGGAACGGCCAATCGGTGGGGAAAATGGCTTCAAGAAGCGCTGTAGCCCGGTACGACCACCTGTTTTGAGGCTGAGGGCCACACCCTGGTAGAACTCACGAAACAAAAAGCTGCCTGGCTGGGGAAGAAGAGATTTGTCAGCGAAAGCTGAATGACATCCAACCCACAACGAGAGGCGAGAGCCCCTCGGAATCCTCCACCCTCCAGCCCTGGGCCGGTCTCGCCAACCGGCCCTTTTTCGTTTTTGAGTCTTTGAGTCTTTGAGTCTTTGAGTCTTTGAGTCTTTGAGGCGCTAAGTCGTTGGGGCGTTGGGGCGTTGGTTTGAGGCTTCGGCTAAGTTGGCAGTTGGGCCTTTAAGCAGTTTCGTCGAAGGATCGTCCCTTTCCGATGTAAACTTGTACTTATGGACAACCGGCGCCGCGCGATTATCTTTGCAGGACTCATACCCGTCGCGGTCGCCGCTTTGAGGACGACCCATACGAAAGATTTCTATATGGGCCTGGTTGTGGGCGTGCTCGTGGGGCTGACAATCCTTGCATTTCGCAAGGGAGTCTTCAAGACTGGTCGGTGATTAGATTCGTGGCTCCGAACAAACTGCCCGTTCGGGGACGATTCCGTTCTTCCAGAAGCTTGTTTTAGCCCCTGCCGTCACTCAGAAAAGCAAGGTCCTATTTTACTTTTCGGGTGAATTTCGAGGTCACACCTTTGGCATCGGTGGAAGTAAAGGTGTCGTCACCGTCGAACTTCACGATCATGACGTTATCGTTGCCCATGCCGACGCCCGTTTTGGCAGCGTCTTCTATCGCCTTTTCCTTAGCCTGCAATGCGGGGGGAAGGCCGGTGCACTTTACATCGGTGTACACCATGTGGACTTTGTCGCCGTCCTCCTTCCAGGTTCCTGTTATGACAAGCTTTGCGTCCTTGCCCGCTGGTGTGAAGGCACCGCTCGTACTCATCGTTCCATCTGCAGCATAGGATACGGTGGCCGCGCCAACGCCTGGAGCAGATGTGTCCCAATCGCCCACTAGCTTGCTGGGAGGAGCGCTTGCACTCTCACTGCCACTGCCACTGCCACCGCCTTTTCCACAACCGCAGACGAGGACGGACGCCAATATCAAAACCGAGAGAGAACCCGTTATTCGCATTTGGCCCTATTGTACACGTTGAAAAAAGCAATATTGCTGCGAACTGTTAGTCTTGTCATTTTGTGTTATGGTGAAGCGTGATCTTGTTCGCTCGGGCTCTTTTTGCGATATTGGCGTACCTCTTGGCGTTCGATATCGCGGGAGTTATCGTTTCGCTTGTCTTCGATTCCTTGCCTCTAAGAGGCGTGAGCACAGCCCTGTTTTACGTGATCTGGTTTGTGGGCGGCGTCTTTTGCGGGCTACTCGCATACAACAAGGCAGGGGGAATCCTTTTGCCTGTGAAAGAAGGCGATTGGAGTTCGGCGCCCGGTTCAGGCAAGAGCGGATTGATCGTGATTTGCACGACCGCTCTTATTCTGGTCGGTCTCGTCGTTTTATTCGACAAGCTACTATGGGGCGCTGGTTCTGCTTCAGACCCTTATGTGCCGGACAATATAGCGTTGACGGCCACCTTCTTTGTGACAATTCTCCTGAGCATGATCGGCGGTCACACGCTGCTCCGCCCCAAACATGCCGAAAAACCAGAGCAGTAGCCGCCTTGTTGTGATAATATTTGGCAATACAATGCCAGCAAAGTTTGAGTTACAACCCGACGAAACCATTCTGCATGAGCAGATTCTCTTTTACATCCCCGAAGGCGGCGGCAAACTGAACGGCAAACTAACGATAACAAACGTCCGGCTCCATTACGAAGCCAAGTACGACGCCAGCCTCGTCGGAACGCTCAAGTCCACCCTATTCTTCACCTGGGGTGGGGACGCGGGCTTTCTTGACATTCCGAAGTCCGAAATCGCCGGCGTCACAGTAGAGAAAAAGCTCTTAAGCAAGAAGTGTATCGTGACTCTAAGCGACGGAAGCAAGCATACATTTGACTCTGGCGCCCTCGGCATCGACAAAGCGGCGGAAACGATTCAGGCCAAGTAGGCCTTAGACTCTGAAGCTACAACGTTTCATGTGCCAGTTCGGGTTCGGGTACAATTCCGTTCTTCCAGAAGCGAACAAGAATTATGAACGACGATGTAACGAGAACTGGTGGCGGCGACGGGCGAGGCTCCTATGGGCGCGACAAGGACATGGGCGGCCCCGGCGAGGGAAAGACCAAGGTCAAGAGACGCCGCAAAGTCAGCTACCTAACCCTGAACAAGATCGATACGGTGGACTTTAAAGAAGTTGCGATCCTTCGCCGCTTCATCAACGATCGCGGCAAGATTCTGCCGAGCCGGCAAACTGGCAACACGGCGAAACAGCAGCGCATGATTTCAAAGGCGATTCGCAGAGCCCGGGAGCTTGCCCTTTTGCCGTTCGTCGTCTCCGAGATGACGGCCGAAAGGCGCGAGTTCACCCCGCGGCGAGATCGGTTCTCGGACCGCAACGACCGTGGCCCGAGAGAGCACTACTCCGATCGCTCTGAGCGTTCAGAGCAAGCCGCAACGCCAACGCCAGCTCCGGCGCCTGTAGCTGAAGCTGAGCTGGCAGTCGAAGCAGCTGCTGCCACTGCGGAATAGCTTCAGCTTTGAAGATTTAATGCGGGGTCACCGTTGGTGACCCCGCTTTTTCTTTCAGCGTGAATCAGGCGGCCTCTTAAATCGCGATGCCGCTCTTCAGCAGATCCTTCAGCATGAGGAGTCCGACAACCTTCTTGTTTTCGATAACCGGGATCTCGCTGATCATTCTTGGCTGCGTCTGGTAGTAAGTCTGGAAGAACTCCAGAGCTTCTACGGCCATGAGAAACGGATCGATGGTGGTTACGCTTTGCGTCATCACTTCCCGAGCGGCAGCGAGATATTGGTCTGGCGATTTTGTGAAATGCCGACGAAGATCCCCATCGCTGATGAAACCCGCAAGTTCGCCGTTCGCGTCCACCACGCAAGCGGCGCCCGCGCCGGCCTTGTTGATGGCGGTCATCACATCCATGACGGTGGCATCCTCCGGCACGAGGGCTAGGTCGGGGCCGGTTCGCATGACGTCGCGAACGGTGAGAAGCAACCTTCGCCCGAGCGTTCCGCCTGGATGAAGCTTTGCGTAGTCTTCCGCCGTGAACTCGCGCATCTCCATGACCACGAGGGCGAGGGCATCGCTCAGGGCCATCATCGCCGTCGTGCTCGTGGTTGGTGCGAGGTTGTTAGGGCAAGCTTCCTCGGCCACGTGGGTATTCAACGTAAGATCGGCAGCGCGGCCAGCGCTGCTGTTTGGGCGGCCGGTGACCAAGATCGTCTTCGCGCCCTGGACCCTCAGGCTCGGGAAGAGCCGCACGATCTCGTCGGTTTCTCCGCTGTGAGTGTAAAGCAGAACCACATCTTGCGCGGTCACGCTTCCAAGGTCGCCGTGGAACGCCTCGGAGGCGTGAAGAAAAATGCTCGGCGTGCCCGTACTGCTGAGTGTGCCAGACGCCTTTCTGGCGACGTGACCGGACTTTCCCACGCCGCAGGTGATGACCCTGCCCTTGCATTCGAAGAGGATACGAACCGCCTGGGCAAAGGATTCATCCAATTTTTCGGCCAAAAGACAGATCGAATCAGCCTCCTGCCGAAGAATTTTGCGTCCGTATTCGATCAGTTCCATGCGGTTTGAGAGTGTACCGGGGAGGCAGAGGCCTTGGGCTTTGGGCTTTGGGTGTTGGGTGTTGGGTGTTGGGCCTTGGGCCTTGGGCTTTGGGCCTTGGGCTTTGGGCCTTGGGTGTTGGGTGTTGGGCTTTGGGCCTTGGGCCTTGGGCTTTGGGCTTTGGGCCTTGGGGTTTGGGCTTTGGGCTTTGGGCTTTGGGCTTTGGGCCTTGGGTGTTGGGCCTTGGGTGTTGGGTGTTGGGTGTTGGGACTTGGGTGTTGGGTGTTGGGCTTTGGGCTTTGGGCTTTGGGCTTGGGTGGGCTTTGAACCTTCAGCCTTAGCCATGTCACCCTCATCCTTCCGGCTACACTTATTCGCATGTCCCAGCTTGTTGGCGTTCTCGCCGTCCAGGGCGATTACGCCAAGCATTTCGAAGCGCTCGAGAGATGCGGAGCGGTTGCGAGGGAGGTCAGAACGCCAGAAGACTTGGCGTTGGTTGACCGATTGATCATTCCGGGCGGGGAGAGCACTACCGTCGGGCTTTTGTTGCAGCGCTACGGTCTGGGCGTCGCCCTCCGTGAGGCGGCTGCAAGTGGAATGCCCATTTGGGGAACCTGCATGGGGATGATCCTCATGGCCAATGGCGTGGAGGAGAGCCAGCAATACACCTTGGACCTACTGGACATCACGGTTAGGCGTAACGCCTTCGGCGCGCAGATTCACAGCTTCGAGGATGAAGTCGTGGTCGAGGGTTTGCAGGAGCCGGTGACGGCGGTGTTTATTCGCGCCCCCATAGTGACGCGCCTTGGCCCTGGGGTTGACACGCTTGCTCGGTACTGCCACAAAGTGGTCGCGGTGCGTAGTGGCAAGCTGATCGGCACTTCCTTCCACCCCGAGCTTACGGACGACGACCGGTTCCATCGTTGGTTTCTCGGCCTGTAACCCACAACTAAGTAGCCCCGCTCTGAGGGCAAGAGACGGGGCTTGGGGGGAGGGAGGGTATAAGCTGTTAAGTTCTACTTATATTTACGCCTTTTTTTGAAGTTTGGTGCCATTAACATAGACGTTTCGTGTGCTAATGGCCGCAAGAATTTCCACTGGAACGTAAGTCACTCCATCGCGATTCTCCACGGCGGCATGCAAAGTTCCACGGGCACCATTGAGACGGTATTGATCCGAGCCTTGTTCGAGGTGGAGCATATTTTCTTCGTTTTCAATGTAGATTGGGCCGTCTTCGAGCTGATCGACGGTGAGATCCATCTGGTCGGCCATTACCGGCAGCGGGACCATGAGCGAATCGCCGTTCCAAAAGGCGTGCTGGTCGGTAGGGAACTCCACGACATGATCACCAAGCCTAACCTCCCCATCCTGATGGGCCGTGGCCGGATTTGGAACGGTTGCTACCGAGACGGGGACGTCGGCATGGAAGAAGACGCCGATCTTGTCGCCCTTTCGCGCTACGCGGTAGTTATCCGGATTCTGCCTGGCCCCTGCCGCTGCGATCGCGCCGATAAACCCGCCGAGGAAGCCACCGAGGAGCGGCCGGTGAAAGATGCCGCCCACGATCAGGCCGCCTACCGTTCCCGCCGCCCAATAGGCGCCTGGGTTGACCTGATCCATGTTCATGTACATCCGGCCATCCTTGCCGCGATGGATTCCGTGGCTGTCGAGTGGCACAGGTACCGCATCGATCTCCCGGACATGACCATCCGGGTAGAGGACGTCGTCAAACTTCAAGTCCATTGAGGCGGGGCGAAATCTCGTCGCCCAGCGCATTCGAACGACATGGCCCTCGATCTTGCTGTGCTTGGGGAATATCCCATTGTCGTCAGTGACGGAAACAGAAAAGCCGTCTCCTACCTGGTTGTCTCGCATGCTGAGCGCGTCGTTGAAAACGGCTGGTACGACAGTGTCCCGAGTGACGAGCGGCGCCGTCTGGTCCTGCGAAAAGCTAGCTGTGGCGAGGCACGATATTCCCAGAAATAGGGCTGATCCTTTAACTAAACCGTTCATCCATTATTCTCCCGAGCGCTGAGATCGCTCGATGAATTGGACGTCGGGATATGGGTAGGCGTTACGGGGGATGGCGCTTGAGACGCCTAAACACCTATCAAGGTTTGACGATTCTGCCGGAAGCGCCATAATTGAGTCTCAAGTTAAGGAGCAGCAACAATTAGCTTCGAATCTCTTCTCCCCACTATAGAAAGTGGCGTCGAGCGATTCGCCCAAGAACAGGGTATTAGCCACGATGAGGCTCTCCTTAAGCTTATCGAAACTGGGCTGTCCGCCAACATAGGCCCCAAGCCAACCTGCCCGCAATGCTGATAACATTCAGATTCCTGGTCTCCCCAGAGAAGCAATGAGCGCTGAAGATGCGACGATCTTTGACGAAGCTATGTCCATCGTGATGGAAGCTCGACGAGAGCGCTCGCGGCGCATTTTAGGTTACTAAGATGACAGTTCTCGATACCGACACGTTATCGGAGGTCTACAAAGCCCAATGAGACTTTTTGGATTGGCGCGAACCACAAGGACAGTCATCATGAGTATCGCTCTTCCGGCCGACGAGGATCCGGACAGAGGGTGAGCCAAAGGTCCTCGCCGACCTTCTTCTCGCGAACGAGGGCCAGTTGAAGGGCCTGCGCGATACCCCTCGCCTTGTAATCCCCGGTGAATGGAACTCCGGCGCCGAACAATTTCGGCGCCACAAATAGATCGAGCCGATCGAAGAGTCCGGCCTGAAGAAATCGGCCCAGCGTGATTCCTCCACCTTCGACAAGCACGGAGGTGACGTTGCGCTTCCAGAGTTCGTCCAGCACCCGTTCCAAGTCAAACACCCCCCCAGAGGTGGGCAACTCGATTTGGCCCGGGAAGGTCGACTTAGAGACAAAGTGCAGCGCTTCGCCCTGCTCCGTGAATACCCGCGCCGACGGACTCACGGAGCCGTTTGGGTCGAGGACGATGCGCACGGGCTGGTTCACGACCCCTTCGATCCTTGCAGTTAATTGAGGATCGTCTTTGCGGATGGTGTTGGCGCCGACGAGGACGGCGCCCATTTGGGCTCTTAGCCAGTGGCTGGCGGCACGGGCCTCCGGGCCGGTTATCCATTTGCTTTCCCCGTCAGGGAGGGCGATAAACCCATCCAGGGTAGTTGCAGCCTTTAGGGCGACAAACGGCTGCGCACGTCGCATAGCGGTCAAAAACGGCCTGTTTTCGGCTTCGGCCTCGCTCGCAAGCACGCCGCTAATAGTTTTAATCCCCTTTTCGCGTAATCTCTGCCCGCCTCCGCCAGCCCGGGGGTTTGGATCTTCCACGGCGAAGGTCACGCTCTTGACGCCGGCCCGGATTAGCGCCTCGCTGCACGGCCCGGTCCGTCCCGCGTGGTTGCATGGCTCCAGGGTTACGTACACATCTGCCCCTTTCGCCTTGGCGCCGGCCCGTTCCAAGGCGACTACCTCCGCGTGAGGCCCTCCTGCATGGTCGTGGTATCCCTCTCCCACCAGGTCGCCGCCAAGCACAACGACGCAGCCAACGTGAGGGTTCGGCGCCGGGAAGCCTTGGCGTGAAAGCTCAACCGCCCTGGCCATGAAAACCTCAGGTCGACTTTCGCTCATGATCTTGCAGAGTTCCTTCGATCAAGGCTTCCAGATTCTGCCTCGTGGTTTCGAGCAGTTCCTCTCGTAACTCGCGCATCCAGGCGAAAACGAGGATGACGGTCACAACGCAGCTGACCAGAGTCAGCATGAGGATCGACGACAGCCGGATCACAAAATGGATTTGCTCAGCTCGAGGCACGCCTCTGGGGGGCCTGGCGGCAGCTACGAGGCAACAGGCGATGAACAGAACGAAGTCGGTAAGGGCAAGGCTCAGAGTCGCTATTTTGATTCGCATGCGCGCCTCAGCTTGGCCAGGCCCTCCGCGAGGGTGGGCGCCTCAGCGAGGTAGCTACCCGTCACAAACACGTTGGCCCCTGCATTGCGAGCCTCGCGGATGGTGTGGTCGTCGATGCCGCCGTCCACTTCGATTTCAATCATGGGCCGTAGCTCGCGGACCCGTCGAACCTTGCTTAGACACTCGGCGATGAACTCCTGTCCCCCCCAACCGGGGTTTACCGTCATGACGAGCACCAGATCGACTACGTCGAGGAGAGGTTCGACCATCTCGACCGGCGTACCTGGATTGATCGCGATTCCAGCCTGAACTCCAGCGTGACGAAGGGTTTGGGAATGACGATAAGCATGGGAGGTGGCCTCCGCGTGAAAGATGATTCGTTTGCATCCGGCACTGATGAAAGCTTCGAAATGGCGCTCCGGCGTGGCGGTCATCAGATGCGCTTCGAATGGCTTGGTTGCGCCCTTGGCGAGATGCCGAACGGTTTCCGCGCCAAAGGTGATGGGAGGCACAAATTGGCCATCCATGATGTCACAGTGGATCCAGTCCGCGCCAACCCGCATGAGCTCAGAGACCGGACCAGCAAGCGAGGCGTGATCGAAGGACAAAATGGAGGGCGCAAAGGTTGGATTCACTGGTTATCGGTGGTGTCGTCCGTGCTATCGGATTGTTTAGCGTCTTTGGCCGAAACGGGCATCTGCTTCACCAGTTCGCCATTATAGAAAATTCTAAACGTGACCTGGCTGCCATACCCCTCCGCTTTAATCGGCAAGGTCTCGTCTGGGTTATGCTCGGCATCGACAATCGTCTTTGTTCCGCGCGCATCCGTCATGTCAACCCGCACCCGGACGGGTTGATCGAGCTTGGACAACTTGACGGTGAGTGTGTAGACATATTTCCTATCGGCGTCGGGATCGTCAGACGTTCTCGTCCGCTGACGGCCCGAACTAACCTGCACGCGCACCTTGGTGCCACGCTCGTATTTTCCCCTTGGCGGCTGGGCCTGCGACACGATCAGGCCTTCGTCGACATCCTTATTCGGCGTTTTGTCGATGCGGTCGTCAAGGTCGAGACCTACGCTTCTGAGTGTTTCCCTGGCCTTATCGGGGGTCAGGCCCCGTAGGTCTGGGACCTCGACGTACTTGCTGCCCGCGCTTACCGTGACTTTGACGTCTTCGCCCTTCAATATCGCTTCGCCTGGCCCGGGATCGGTGCTCAGAATTGTGTCCGCGGGGCCATTCGTAGGTTTGGTCTTTTCGACTGTCAGTTTCAACCCAATCGATTCAAGCGTCTGCTTGGCTTCCGACATGGTCAGGTTCTTGAGTTGCGGCACCTTTAGCATTACAGGCTTGTTCAAACTCAAATACATAACCAGAAAAACAACGAACGCGAGTATTCCGGCGGCAAAGAGAATGATATTACGGAGCCACCCTGGAACGTCTGACTCTACTTCAGGTTTGGGCGGCTTGGGCGCCTTGACTTTCTTCTGCGCCGATTTCTCGGACGGCGCGCCGCTAGTGGCAGGCGCGGTTTCGACAGGCGCCACCTTCGCCCCCTCGGCCCGAAGAGGCCAGGTCAAGGACTTTCCAAAGCGCAGGGCGTCCTGGAGCATTCGAAGATCGCTCAGCATTTCGCCGCCGTCCGCATAACGATCTGCCGGCGCTTTCGACATAGCTTTGGCGACGATGTGATCGAGCGGTTGGGGCGCCGATGGCGATGCTTGCCGAACGCTCGGGACCGGTTCAGTAGCATGCTTCAGCGCTAATACCAAAGCGCTATCCCCAACATAAGGCTTGCGACCGGTCAATAGCTCGTACATCAAAACGCCCAAGCTGTAAATATCCGAGGCAGGCGTCGGCAGAGCCCCTTTGCTGATTTCCGGTGCGCTGTAAGCAGCGGTGGCGATAAGGAAAGCTTCCCTTCCTTGCTGGTTTTCAAAGAATGCCTGCCAGAGCCCGGCATTTTGGAGCCGGACCTCACCATCAGCCTGCATAGCGATGGTAGCGCTTGAAACGTCTCCGTCGGCGATTCCAGCTCGATGTAATGCTTGAAGCCCATCACATATCGCGATGCCAACTTCGATGGTGGCCGGAACCGAAAACGTCGCCAGCTTGTGAAGCCTTTCGGCCACTGAAGCGCCAGGGGTGAGCTGCCCGACGATGAAGACGGCATTGTCGTCCGAATCAACCTCGTAAAGCTCCTCAATGGCTGGATGCCGAACCGACGAGAGCCGTTTGACAAGATCTTCCAGCGTCTTGAGCAGTTCAGCGTCTTTTGCGTAAGGCTCTTTGACAAGCCTAATCGACACCTCTCGCGACTGCACCTTATCGTAAGCCGAGTAGTGCGCAAAGAAGGTGTTCTCGCTCAAGAGCTTCGTGAGCTCGTAGCGAACTCGGAGAACGGATCCGATCACGAAGAATCCCCCTCCCGATCCGGCACAATCGCAAAAGCGAGGGCGCATATAAAGAAGAGGGAGGCGAGGAGACGCACCGGGGGTTGGTCGACTTTCGCCGCATATCCGGATGGATCACCCTGGAAGTAGGCGATCTGGCTGGCGAAATAGCCCATCACCAATAAAACCGAGCCCACTAGGGAAAGCGCAAATCTTATCGGTTTCATAAGGACTTTATCGCCCGCTCCACATCGTCCGCAAGCACATCTTGAACTAGTTTACACCCGCCGATATGGGTAAGCAAACTAAACGCGAGGCCGGCGCCTTTGCGCTTCTTGTCCGTCCACATGGATTCCACGAGTTTTTCGGCTTGAATCGGAGCGGTTAGGGACACTGGAAGCCCCTGTGCCCGAAGGCGGTCGGATACGGCGCGAGCGACGCCTGGTTCGCTGATTCCCAACAGCTCGCCGAGTTTAGCCTCAACCACCATCCCAATCGATATTGCCTCGCCGTGCAAGAGTCCGGCGTAGCCTTCCGCATGCTCGATCGCATGGCCGACAGTATGGCCGTAGTTGAGCGTGGCCCTCAGCCCCGTCTTCTCGAACTCGTCGGCAGTGACGATTCCGGCCTTGATATCGAGGCACCGGCGAACGATGGCTTCGAGATGGTGTCCCTTTGGGCGCGGCCCTGCCTGTTCCAGGTCAGCTACCAACTCAGGCTCTGCGATAAAGCCATATTTCCAAACTTCAGCCATGCCGTTGTTGAATTGACGGGCACCTAGAGTATCGAGCAACTCTAGACAGACGTCAACCCGAGTCGGCGGATAAAACGCCCCTGCCAGGTTTTTTCCCGCAGCAAGGTCGACGCCAACCTTTCCCCCGATCGAGGAATCTACCTGGGCCAGCAAGGTCGAGGGGATTTGAACGTATTCGATCCCCCGCATATAGGCCGACGCGACAAACCCGCCAAGATCGCCAACCACGCCGCCTCCGAACGCGACGAGGGTCGAGCCGCGGCCCGCCCCCTGCGCTGCCAGCCACTCGAGGCACCGCTCGAAGGTCGCAATACTCTTGGTTGGTTCTCCAGGGGGAAGCACTAGGGTTTTGCACCGATCCAGGGAGGCGCCATAGAGGGAAGAAACGTTCTCGTCGGTCAAGCAAAAGCTGCCGGATGGAACTGAGGAAAGAGCCTCTCGCAAGTTGGAGAAACGAATAGGGTAACTGCCAAGTCGGTGGTGAACAGTCATAGCTCGGATAATCGTTGCAGGAGGGCATCCGCCGCGTCGGCCATCGCCATGTTGGTGACGTTCACGGTCACATCCGCCTTGCTGTAAAGTGGACGCCGCTCATCCAGGAGCTTGCGCAACTTCTCCTTCCAATCCTCGACCTGGAGCAAGGGGCGCGGCTTCTTGCTAATTGTAAGCCGCTCGGCGAGACATTCGAAGTCAACGTCGACGAAGGCTATCACTCCCAAGCGCTGCATTTGAGCCCAGTTGGCTTCTCTAAGAACGATGCCTCCTCCGGTAGAAACGACTGAAAAGCCTGGTTGAAGTCCTTTCAAGACGCTCGTCTCATGGTCCCTGAAGGTCGTCTCCCCGTAGATGCGGAACAGTTGTGGAATCTGCCTGCCAAGCCTGCGCTGCAAGATTAGGTCTGTGTCGACGTGCTCTCGACCAGTCGTCTCGCAAATGGCCCGCCCCAGCGCGCTCTTCCCCGCTCCCATCATGCCGACCAGGACCCAACTTCTATCCATAAACCGAAACAGCGGATGGAGTTCGATCTCCATCCGCTGCAGATTATCCCAATTTAGGGGTGATTACGGTCCGAGTCCCTCGTTGCCTTCCTCGATAATGGTCGGCGTCACGAAGATGATCAGTTCGCTGTTGGTCACATTCTTCGTCACGTGGCGGAAGAACTGGCCGATGAACGGAAGATCTCCGAGGATCGGAAATCGAACGTCGGTTCCCTGGTCGGTTTTCTGGGTCAAGCCGCCCAACGCGATTGTTTCTCCGCTCTTAACCCGGGCGACGGCCTGAACGGACTGCGTCGCAATGTCAGGGAACTGGTTTCCTGACGCATCGGTCTGGATGCTGGAGATCGTCGACAAGCTTGGCGAAAGGAACATCGTGATCGTTCCATCGCCGTTGATTCGGGGCTTGACGGTGAGCGTCTGCGAAATAGTGATCGGCTCCGCCGTCTGGGTCGTTTCAACAACGCCCTGGGTGACTGCGGTGTTGTTGATGAAGATGTATGTTTGGGTCGAGTCGTTAACCGTGGCGGGCTCGTTGTTCATCGTGCGCAGAATCGGCGCGGTGACCTGCTTACCCGTGTCCCGGTTAAGGGATGCTCGGAGGTCGGCAACCACGTTGCCCGAAGCCCAGCTCAGAAAGACGGGCGCGGTTGCGCTGGTGAAGAATCCGGGCGCCGCACCGGCATAAATGTTGCCACGAGTGTAGGTCCAGTCGAATCCCAAATCGCTGCTGAACTCCGTGCTGGTCGTGACAAATTCGACCTTGACCAAAACCTGGGCAGGCGTTGTGTCGAAGAACGAGATCGAATCCTGAACTTCGCGAATCTCTTCGTCCGTTCCATAGACGATTACGCTGTTGTCGGTCGGGTCGTAGGTGATGTACTGAAGGGTTGGAGGAATCAGACGCCCACCTGCTCCAGGAGCGCCGCCGCCGCCTTGGCCGAAACCGCCTCCACCGCCTCCACCACCACCACCACCGCCGCCGGCGCCACCAAACTGGCCGGCGCTTTCGGGGACTTGGTTTGCCGTTTCGCCAGGAACCTGAATTTCACTTCCCGACTCCGAGTGGGTTGGAGGAGAGCTGTAGTTCTGGGTGCCTACCGGCTGATAGGCGCTTCCTTGCGAACCTTGGCCCAAAATGACGACGGACGGAGACACGGGCGATACGGGCGTGGAGAGCTTGTCGAACTCCTTCATCTCCAGGAACGACTGAACGGCGCCATCAGGGCCGTTGCCTTTCAGCTGGTCGAGAACCGTCTTGGCGTCGGCATGTTCCAACTTGAACTTATGAACCTTTCTGTGGATAGGCGGCGCAGGTGCCGTAGCTATGGAATCGGGGCCCGATGAAGTGGCGTCTGTAGGAGCCCCCGCCTTTTTGTGGCCAATGATGTACACGCCGTTCGTGTCTTTATGAAACGAAGCGCCCGCGGCCGTGCAAATATAGCCTATCGCTTCCTCCGCGGTGACGCCGTTAAGTTGCAGCGTTACCTTTGGAAATTGCTCGGTGGAGGGCTCCAGCACGAACTGAAGCCCAGTATGAGCCGTAAGCTCCTTGGTTGCCGCCAACATGTCGGCATCCTTTAGAGTCAGATTGACGAGAACGTCATCTGACGAGCTTTGCGCGAGCGCAAGGTTCGCGCCGGTCGCCAGCATAACCGCCAAGCCGGCAACCAGCATCGATTTGAAGATTGAACGCATATTTTATTCCCTTACTCAAACAATATTCGACTCGATTACCGGTTGCTACCGCCACCGCCGCCAGAGCCGCCACCTGAGCCGCCCCCGCCGAAACCACCGCCGCCACCGCCCGCGCCGCCACCGCCGAAGCTGCCGCCGCCGCCGCCCTGAGCCGAAATCTCAGGAGTGCCACCGATGTTCCCCTTGCCCTGAAGCAGAATCAGAATCAGTGCCGGGTCCGCATGCATAATCTTGATACGAACGAGCCGCCGCTTAGGCGCAATGTTTCCGATGACATTATCCTGTTGATCGCTGACGACAGGCGCCTGATCGCTTTCCTTCTTGATAATCGTGAAGATTCCTGCGTCCACGCGGTATGTTGCGTCGACTTGCTTCAAGATCGCGGTCAAAGCGGTCTCGAACGGAACGTTCTGAAGATGGACGGTCACGTTGCCCTGCACGTCTGCGGCAACAGTGTAGTTCACGCCAAGGTTCTTAAACAGAATCTTGAGCGCGTCTCGCACGTCGGCCGATTCTAGCTCTAGATCGGGAACGGTCGTGTTAGATGGATTTTGCGTCGTATCCTGCGCGGCGGCCGTAATAGGCAGGGCCACCCACAGGCAAAGAGCCAATAATCCAGCGATTAGATGTCTTGTGGTTTTTTTCATGCGTTCGATCCTCAACTAGTTTGAAGCACAATCAACGATTCGGTTACAGTTTACTTAGTCAATATCTGCATTCTGCGCGATTTAACCTTAGCGGCCGCCGAATCCGCCGCCCCGGCCAAACTTCGCGGGAGGCCCGGCGCCTCGACCGGGATTGCCACCCGGATTCGGGGCTTCGGTAGGCTGGGCCGGAGGAGTGTACTCCGCGGATTCCAGCCTCACTACTACTTCGCCAGGAAGCTTTCCAGGGACGGTTCTTCGAAGAACGGCCTTTTCCTCGTCGATGGAAACGACCGACCATTCAGTGCCAGGAATCGCTTCGCCCGGGTGTATCTCCCTCAGCGACCCATCCCCCATGTCGATCAAGGCGGTAACGGAGTCCCCGATCAGGATTCCCGCCAGCCTTCGATGCGGCTGGGGCTCGATTTCAGGCGTCGGAGGCGGAGGGTTCGGGCCTGGATAGAACAAGGGCCATCCACCGTACGACGTTGCAAAAAAGGCGGCCATTTGCTGACCCTCATAAAGCTGTTCGTTAGGAAGCAACGCGAACGGATCGGGCCGTGCGTGAAGCGGGATCAAGTGAATAAGGTAGTTGCTCGGGCCGACTGGGAACCCAACTGGCGCGGTTGCTATGGGAGGCGTGGGCTTCACTTTCAGGGGCGGAATGGATTCGTCGAGTCCAGTCCGGTCGATCGTTGGCGCCGGGCATCCCACCAACGTGAAGCATGTCGCAAGGAGCGTGGCACCAGCAAGCAGGCGTTTGGGTGCGACGGTCACTCTCATTCTAACCCTTACCTCCCGGCGCCGCTTGCCCTGCCGGGACGGGCCCTCTAGTTGCGGGAGCGCCCGGACGAGCCGCTGGCCCCCTGGTGGGTTGGGCATTGGCAGGAACACTTCTAGTTCCCGGTCTCGGCACGCCAGCCTTGACCGCTCCAGCGGTGGTGGGGGCGGGCGCGGGCTTGGCTTGGGCTGGCCGACCTACGGGCGGCTTACCGGGCGCGACCTTTGCAGGAACAGCCTTCGCGGGCGCTGTTTTGGCGGGCACAGCCGGAGCCGGAGCAGTTTTTATGACCGCAACGTTTTCGGGCGCGGCCGCTGTGGGCAAGCCCGGATAAATCGTCTTCCCTCGGATGTATCCAATCATCGAAACGCTGTAAGTGGCGGTCAAGATAGGCGAAGTCCCGTTTAATGCTAGACCGTCTGACACTGCGAAGTAGTTCGGCATTGAGGCCCAGCCGAGGACATTTGCCTTAATCTGCTGATAGGTTCCCTGAACGGTGATCTGGCCAAGATCGAAGATCACCATGGGAAATGGAATGGCTGGATAGTTGAAGAAATTTGCGACGATATCGGGACCACTATCGCCCGGGTCTGGAATCGTCGGACCGTTAATCACCTTGACCCCGCCAACCTTGACTTGATTATTCACCGCTACTTGCAAGTTATTTCGATATTGGTGAGCGTAGATCGGCATGTAATAGCCATTGACGGCCATATCCATTCCGCCGGCCCCGGTCGAAGCGGGAGGCGCGTGGTTCACCACGATGCGACGCCATTCGTCAAACGCTTGCGCAACCTTCGTTTGAGCCTGCTCTTTGCGCACTTCCGCCTTTTGAGCGTCCCCTGCATTGGTGTGGAGCGATTTTGCCAAATCCGTCTCATCCTTGGCCACTTGCACGTCCCCGGTGTAGTGCCAGAAATACGACCAGCTCAGGATAATGACGGACACCGACACCCCTATGATGAGCACGGTCCAATTGCTTAATCTCAGCACTAGCCTTGGCCCTCTTGGTCTGCGTTCGGACCTTTCGGGGCTCCTCCCCTGGCTGCTCCTGCGCGGCCCGCGCCTCTGCCCCGAAGACCAGTAGCCGCAGGCGCTGCAGGGGCTGCCGGTGCGACTGCGGCCCCCGCAGCCGCGGGCGCACTCGCAAAGGCGGCGCCCGCACCGGCTAAGGTCGCCCGGGGGTTGGGCGTCATCAGGTTGCGTGTCAGCACCACGCCCACCGTCAGCAGTGTTTCCGAAGGCATCGCTCCGCGAGTTCTGGGAAGACCGGGGGTACCGAAGGTTCCGACGCCGACGAAGTCGGTCGAATGGGCGCTGCCAATCCTAGAATCCAGTCGCTGAATAGGGTCATCCGTCTGCCTCGCTTGGCCCGGCAAAGTTTTCCACGTGTGCTGGGTATCGGCTGAAAGAGGCTGCACAAAGCTAAACGTTAACTGGTAGCCGGATCGGGTCACCTGTTGAGCGCCCTTGATGCGCATGAGTGCCAGAACGAGGTCCGTATACTCATGGAGTGATCCGACCGTGCCGGTCATGGTAAGGGTGCAGGTGTTGCCGTCGTTGGGCGTGACGGATGCGGCGGTGATTCTAAAATAGCCTGGCAGGTACTTGAAAAGATCGTCGTAGAAGTCTGGATAAACCCTGCAATGGGCTTGCATCGCTTGGACCAACTGGGTGTTCAGCATGGGGCCGCTTGCCTGGGACATAATCTTGTCGCCTTCGCCAACCAAATTATTGACGTTGTCGGAAGGCCCTTGGTTTTCAGCCACGTCGGTCTTGGACTTGTTCAGCACCGTCGCTGCCTGGCGATTCATGTTGATCGCCGCATAGGTAGAAGCGGCAATCATGATCGCCATGATCACCCACGCAAATTTGGACCCGCCTGTCCGAACCGCCGATGTTGGAATTAGATTGAGTTTCATGGGCTAGTCAAAGAAAATGTGAAGACCATTCCCAACCGCGACCAAAAAGTCCGGCCGGTGCTCTTCAACAAAGTCGGGCTCAATGCGTTTCCCGCTGATAGTTAGATTTCGAAGTGGATCATACATGTCGCACGGTACGCCAAGAACTTGCGCAAGAGTCTCTGCGAGGCCGCTCAGCTTAGAAGCCCCCCCGCCAAGAGCGATCCGGTCCACACTGCCGGACTTGCTCCGAAAATAATCGAGCGATCGCCTAACTTCGGCGACGAACTCTTCGAGAATGGGCGCTACGGCCTCGTTGATTCTCTGCGTTTCCGGGTCCAGAGTGCTTATCGGGGCCGGAATTGCGGGAACCGTTCCGGGATGCTCACCGTAGGGCTCCGGGTGGTCCGCATAGGGATTGAAAGTCGCCGGTTCCTCGGCTGGCTGGGGCGCGCCTGCTTCCTCGGCTTCTGGAGAATAAAATCCAGTGGCCTCCTGGGGCGCCTCTTCTACCAACACCGGCTCCGCCGCGGGCTCCGCTTCGGGCACGTGCTGGGCAACGGGCGCAGGCTCCTCCGCAAAGGGGTTGTAGGGTTGAAACTCCTGGGTGAGGCCGCCCCCGGGTGCGCCCCCCATATCGCCCCCGCCTCCGCCACCAAACGTGAATGCGTCGGACATGGACTGCTGAAGAAGATCCGGATGCACATGGCACTTCTGCTGCTTAAGCAACTCGGCTTCCTCTACTCCAACCGACATCGAGTCGGCGATCGCTTTGGTGAACATCTCGCCCCCGACCGGTACCTGCCTGGGCAGAAGCAACCTCGCGTTTTTGTAGATGTTTATGGAAGTCGTAAGGTGTCCGACGTCCACGATGCACACCGTTTGATCTTGGTATAAATCGTCGTAGCTAACCTTTAGGGAACGAGCGATGCTGAGCGCCTGTACGTCGATCGCGGCCATTTGGCGCCCCGCTTTCTTCACGCAGGCAACCACCGTGTCCACAGCGGACTGAGGTGAGATCGCCATAACAACCTCCATGTTGGGGCTGTTCGGATCCTCGTCCTCCAGTTGCTTGAAATCGCTCAACACATTGCTTTCGGCGAAAGGGATATTCCGGTTGATTTCCCACTGCATGTGCTCGCTCAACTCCGCGGGACTCATACGGGGGACTTCCAAGGTGCGCACGAGGACGGAGGCTTGCCCGGCGATGGAGATAACGGCGCTTGGCACACTGGCGCCAGCTTGGCTTAGAACCTGCTTAAGGGCGATTCCAACTGCTTCGGCATTGTAAACGCCGGTGTGATCGACCGCCCCTTCTGGGGTGTCGATCATGGCTAGGGCAGACACGACTGGACCCTTACCCTGAGTTTTTAACTCTACGACCTTGATTTTCCGACTTCCTATGTCGATACCAAGAACGCCGTTAAGCCTTTTCGCCATAAATGTGGAAGCCCTGCCTAAGCCTGCTTATCATATCACCGCGTCTTTATCGAAGTCAACGAACGTGGAGAGTATCGCAATACAAGACGCAAAGCTTGCCCCATGCGTTCTCCGAAACTGCGAACAAGTCTCGCAACCCGTAGATTTATCGCAAATTTATCTTAAGTGCCCTACCCCCATACCTATTTCGAGTTGACTATCGGTGTGAAATTCGGAGAAATCGTCTCAAAGAACACGTCGGGGCCCCCATTGCGGGTGCTTGTCCAGAACAGCCAGATCATTCCCGGGCGAGACACGCTCGGCGTGGTGTTTGCAGAGTCGAACGGGTCGAGGAACGCGGTGACTTGGCCCTCGTTGGCAGGCTTGTCGATCGGTACGGCGGTCTCGGTCGTTTCATTTATCAAAGACACTGCATAGGTAGCCGTTCCAACCGTGCTTTGGACTCCCGTCGGACTCACGCCAGTGTAGGTGATTTGAATTCCGTTGTTTCCCTCGTCCGCGTCGGTGAAATAAACCCGTCCTTTTGCCGGGTCGATCTGGTAGTCGCCCTTGGCCCCTGTGATCGTGAACGAAGTGACGCTATAAGGATTGGGACCTGAGGCAGGATTTACCGCAACCGCTTGGGGAAGCTCGATACCAAACCGATAAGTGGACATGTAAACACGGGCCGACTGACCGGCACCGGTCGAAGGCGCGGAGTAAATGAAGTCGTATCGGTCGTCCGGTTGATCGACGGTTTCCGAGGCGCCAACCGATGTGAACCAGTAAAGGAGGTTGGAGTCGACCCGGTTGTCATACAACACGGTTGGCTGCTGCCCCGCCACGTTGCCCGAGCTGATGCGCAGCACGCGAGGCGTATAGGTCAACGCGATGGTGAGATTGCTAGTGACGCTGCCGGTGAACTGGACGGTTCCAGTGGAAGGATTCAAGTAAATCTTTCCTCCCAACGTCGGGTTGTCGGCCGAAATGATGCCGGTCGTCTGATCCACCTGGTAAGGGGGCGGGGTGGGTGATGTTGACACCGTGTCTAGCAGTTCAGGGTAGATCGTGATCGTAAATGTATCCCCGGCGACGAAGGCGGTGGTCCCGGCACTGACTGTGAAATTAAGCCCGCTGGACACGTAGGGGAGACCCACGGTCACCGGCGTACCCATCGTGTGCCCATTGGGGTCGACGCCCGTTGCAGTGGTCGAGGAGGTAAATGTGAAGGTGTACACGCCCGACAGTGCAGTTGGAGAAGAGGTGATCGTCGAGCAGGAGCCGTTGCCCGCGTCGGTGGCGCCAAGGCGAAAGACCCCGTTGATGGTGAGCGCCATTCGCTTAGAGGCGTCCCAATCGACGCCTGTCGCCTGGTACACGCCGCGTCCCTGGGACACCAGCGCTTCGTCGGCTATTTGCGGCATGTCTAGGAAGGTGGCGGGAAGAATCGGGATTCCAGTGGAGTTGCTCGCGATACGCCCGAGGAACACGTCGGAGTGGGAGGCGCCGGCGAGCTTTGCCGGGAACGCCAAGTCGAACAAATACTGAACCTGGTTGCCGGTGGAGTCCAGCAGCGGTCCCGCGTTCGCGTTGTAGGGGCGGGCGCTCACGCTGGGCGCACCCACTTGAGAGAACGCCCCGGGGATCGGCAGGGCGATGTTCGACGTCCATTTGGTACCGTTGAACGTCGCGCAGAAGATTTGGCCGTGGCCGGCGCCGTTGGCGCCATAGAAAACGGTGGCGTTCGAGCCGAACTGGACGATCGAGGGCCGCTCCTTAGTGGTGGTCGTTATCGTAGGCGGCGGATTAACAGGGGGAATGTTGCCCAGATCGTCACGCCAGGGCTCCGGCAGCATGGCAGGGAATCCGGTTGGACTAAACATGAGGGCGCCGGAAGTGGGAGTCGCCTGCGTGATGAACAGTTTGTTGTCGTCTAGTAGGACTTTTTCCGGCGTTTGCACCTGGATATGGCCAAGAAAGGCCATGTAAGTTGCCGTGCTGGGAGCGGTCGTCCACGGGTCGCCAACGGATGGCGCGAACGGGTCGTAGGGTACGGTTGGAAAGGCAGGGGAGTTGTATCTTGCCGGTACGGCCGAGTTCTGCGAGTACCCAGGAGGAAGCTGGAACAGGGTGCCAGGCGTTGCCGAAGGATAGGATGCCGCGTCCTGGCTGAACCAGAAGCCGGACGGAGACGTCGATTGGTTGATCAAACCGAGATCGGCAAGCGGGTTGCTCGGGTTGAGGGGAGGCCCCTGGCTCGCCAGGGATACCGCATAGAGGCTGTCGTTCCTGGTGGTCGCGGCGGAAGTCGGACTGCCCGTAACGGGTTCGAACAGAGAGCCGCGAGTCGAGGAAAACGCAACGTGAAGGCTTCCGGTCGAATCGCGGAAAGCGGTCGGCTCGCCGTTCGTGAATAGGAACGTGTCGTGGCCAGTGATGTAGTTGTCCACCAGGTAGTCGCCGAAGATGTTCGTCTTGCCCGTTAGGCCCGTTTCGGTCACCTTGAACGTCAGGGTGAAGCCTGGATCGGTGTAGGGCGCGTTGGCGGGAGTCGTGGTCAGATCTAAGATGCTGTTGGAAGAGTCGACGACCCGCATCAGATCGGAGTACGTCCCAACCGGCGCGCCGAACGGAACCGTCAGCGTGATTCGGGGCGGAGCGGGGGCAGGTGTGGGGCTTGTAAAGAGCGGGCCTTGAGTGACTTGCAGGTTGCCGTTGGCCCTTCTCACCGGATTCCGGCTCATCGTAGTAGCCACGCGGTCGCCAACCCTCGGCTTCTGTAGGATGGAATATTGCTGGCTGTATGGGAACAAGGGCGAAAAGCCCGCAACGTAATCGACATCCGTCTTCACGTACGAGTTGGCGTCCAGCGTGTCGAACGGGTTACCGTCATTTGACGGAATCTGGATATCCTGGGCCGATGAAAGCGGTCCGTTTTGGCGTGCAACCTGAAGGTTCAGCATGTTCTCATTGCCATCGTTCGACACGTTGAACGGTTGGAACATTCCTGAGTAGCTCGAGCCGTCGGGCAAGAAGTTTGCCGAATTCAGGGCAAATCCCGACCCGCCTGGCACCGAGCCAAGATCGACGGTGGTGGACGTGCTGAAGATGTGAGGAGAAAGCTGAACTCCCATCGCCACCTCGAAGCAGCGCATCGGGGTGTTCAAGCTGCTGGGCACGGCGAAGTTCGGCGCGAGCCCTCCCAGGGTGTCCAGGTAGACGAGATAGAGGCCCTGATAGCCCGCGCTTTGCGGCGCATTCGCCGAGTCGTTGGCGCTGGTTCCGTTCGACGGCTGGAATTGGGGCACGCTGAGGTTTAGGGTGAACGGAGTCGGCGTCAAGGTTGTCGTCGGCGGGTTCGTCAGGGACGAAATAGTGCCTCCCGACTGGACCGCCGGTATGAGGGATGTGTCGGTCACGGTTGGATCTTGGGGGCCCGTGTTCGGATTTGCAACGATGGCGACCGCATCGGCAGCTACGTCAGGATAGTCGAGACTGTCGTTCGGCGTGTTGATTGGATAGTCCTCGAATCCGGCAAAGAATGCGGGGATCTTGGGAATTCCAGGAGCGGGGGTAGTGAACGGATCCATCGGCGATCCGCCCGCCGGGTACGACCAGGCAAGGTCGGCCCGCTGGATTCTGAGGTTGGTGATGCCAGCGTTAGGGCCGCGCAGCGCGGACAGCAGCGACCGGTCTATGACGTCGAAGGAGTACGACGCGGTGGTGTTTTGCGAGAGCAACCCTACCGGCGCCATCAACTGGGTGACGATGTCGCCTCCCATGCTGGCGCTAACTGGGTTCCCAGCCGGGGTCCCATTCTGGAGAACCTGGTGGGCGGTGTCGCTGGAATTTGCTGTCGAGTTGAAGAAGCCGATCTGGTGGGCGTAATTGCCTGGAAGATCGCTTGGGTTCATTTCGAGGGCGATCGGATTGGCCACGCCAAACGTGGCAGTATTCGAACCGAGGCCAGACGTCATGCCAACGTTGACCGGCAAGTTCGGAGTAATGCCATAGCAGATGATCGACGCTGTGACCGAAGCCGGGCCGGGAGGCAGCGAACTTAGGCCGCCGCTACCCAACGGATAGGCATAGATCATGTACCCGTCGTTATAGACGGCGTCGGTGGAAAAGGACCTGGACGGAGGAGCGCCGGAAGCGGCGCCCCCAGGGATGTATTCACGGGCGGGGGCCGAGCCTCTACTCGGGACTCCTGTTACTTGTATATACACCTGGGGAGGCTGAATTCGGGACGCTAAATTCGTGATGGGGGCCATATACGGGAAATCGTATACGGCGATATAAAGCGTTTCGCCCCAGTCGAAGTACCGGGCCGTCTTGTGAGCGCCGGCAACACCGTCCAAGTAGCTGTAAGTTAGCGTCCCAGCCTGGGCCATCTGGTAAGTCGCCTGATCCACAAATCCGATCTTCGTGTCGAGGAAATCTGCCGCGTCGGCGCTGGCGCCCGGATTGTTCGCGGTTTGGGTTGCGCCGCCTGGGACTGGGCCCGATCCGCCATAAGCGGTTGAACCGAAAGCGTAGAGAATTCCGGCTTGGTCTGCGCCCAGCATGTAGTTCCTGCCGACCGCGAAAGACGCGGAGATGGGCGCAGTGGCGTAGTACTCCCACGCTTGCCGGTTCCACTGCAGGTTCTTGGCGCCAAAGACAGGCGAGGCGCCGCCTTGGGGCCCGTCGTTGACGACACCGTCGTTCAGCGCGAACAAACCGTCAAACCTGCCATCCGTCGTGGGCACCATCACCAAGGGGGCTTCCTGGGTAGAGCCCGTCCCCGAATCGTCGGGCACGGTAACGGGGGCGTAGGCCAGGTTCCCCGTCACACCGGCGCCCAGGTAATCCGTGGTCCACTGCACCTTGCCCGCGTTGGCCCCGTCGGCGACGAGCGAGGTGAGGAAGTTGTTGCTGTTCATCACCACAACGCTGTCGACCTGGCCAGTGCTGCCGTAGCTGTTGAGCTCGGCGGCGGGGATGGCCACGGCGCCGCTTAGAAAGCTCCCAAGGCTCGTGCCAACGGTGATCGAGAACGTGTCGTTGGCGACAAACGCAGCACTGCCAGAGCTGACCGTGAAGCCAAGCCCCGCGCCGCTGTAAGCCGTGCCGACGGTGACGCTTGGGACAGTCGCGCCGTTCGGGTCAACCCCAGTCGCAACGGAGGAGGATGTGAAGGTGAAAAGGTAGGTGCCCGGCGTGGGGGTTCCCGAAGTGGTGATGACCGAGCACGTTCCGTTGCCGGTATCGGTAGCTCCGAGGGCGAAGGTATTCCAATAGTTGGTGCCGTTGAACTGGCCGAGGGTATTGCCGGTGTTCGTCACCCAGTTCGAATCCGGTATGCCGGTGTCTTCGTTCAGTGCAAAGAAGCCCGAATACTGGTTGGTTGTGTCTCCCACCTTTTGCGCTGTGCCAAAGTAGACGTCGCCAAAGGCGACGGTCGGAGTGGAGACGATCGCGCCGAGGGTAGGCGGCGCCGTGTAGTAGACCCGAACCTGCACAAAGTCAACGTTGGCAGTTGCGGGAGTATCGCCGCTACCGCTGTTCGCATTGCCGGATACGCGGATCGATACGCCGAAGCCAGAGCCGAAATCCGATGGGCTCCAAGTTGTGCCCCACAAGTCGGTCTGTCCGCCATAAACCTTCATTGCGGGAGAAGCGGGCGAGGTGGGCCAGTTATCGGTCGTGTCGGCGTGGTTGCTGGCGGTCAGCACCGTACCGCCCTTGATGAGGTCGACCTCGTTGTCCCGAATGTACAGAGTGCCTGAATGGGGCGTGCCCGTCGTTGCATAACGGTATGCGGTGACTTGAATGCCCTGAATCGTGGTTCCTGACGGGATGCCGCCGAAGTTTGTCGGTGCCGTGCCCTGAAGCTGTTCCGAAGCTCCAGAGCCCCCACCGCCATTGTCGGGCGAGGCGGACGCATAGGCTCCGTCGAGGGCGGAGGCACTCCCGGGGCTAGACCAAGAGGCATCGCCGGTAGCCTCGTTGACGCTGTTCCAACTGCTGAGCGACGAGGATGAAAGGTCGTTAGCAGGGAAAGTCCAATGGGCAAAAGTGGTGTGATTCGAGGAAACTCCGGCCGCGTCGAGGGCATACATCCTGCCCTGCGTGGTCGGCACGACGATCGTGGGCGGAAGCGTCATGTCGTTTATGAACGCAAGCGAGCCTGAGATAGGCCCGAGCGTGCTCGTGAGGGGCACGGAAGGGTAATCGTCAGGGTAGGACCACAATCGGCTCGTAGTTGTATCGCCTCGCCCCTCTACATCGATGGCATAGATCCTTCCATTCTGAGAGCCTATGTAGAGGTAGGGGTGCCCGCTGATCGTTTCGACGACGGCGGAACTCATGTTGAACGTCGACGGCATCTGGGCGGTTGGCCCCGGTCCATCAAGTCCGGTGGCCTGGTTCGGGTCGGAGCTAACGCTCGGCAGCGTCGGGTAGGCCCAGTAGATGAACGTGCCGCCGTGGCCGTTGCCGGTGGAATCGAGACAGTAAATCCGGCCGTCTTCGGCCGCAATGAGCGTAATCGCGGTGGCGACCGGCGAGCCGCCGCCCAGCGGCGTCACCAGGGCGGTCGTTTGAACGGGAGTGGAGTTGATCGCCAAGTTTTCGGCGCCTACGAACTGAATGGCGTCGGCGAACGCGGTGCGGGACAAGTCGCTGATCGCCGCGCTATAGTTCAAAACGACTACTTTGAGCGGGTTGCTCGTACCGTTGGCTTGAACGAACCTGCGACCCCCGAGAGTGACCCAGCCGCCCGCAGTATCGCAGTTCACGGTGACGGTTGTCGTCGCCGTGCCTTCCATGATTTGGACCACCTCATTCTGGGCAAAGCTAAGCCCGCCCCCGCTGCCCGGTATCCACATCTGAATTTGGTAGCTTCCGTCGGGCAGGTTTGTGCCAGGCGTATAGGTAACGGGAGCGGCCGAGGAAAACGTGTTTGTGATGGCGGACGTTTGGTAGGTTGCGCCTTTTGCGCCGACCGCCGTCGCGGTCGTCGCCCACGGCGCAAGCGCCACGACGGACGACGTCATCGTCGTGTTCATCACGTAGGTGGATGCGGCCAGTTCGGCCGGCGACCAATGCCAGCGCGCGCTGCCATCGGTATTGTTGGATTGAACCAGGCCTTGAGTCAGCGTTTGGGGCGCGGAAACCACGGTGATGGTGAACGTATCTCCCGAAACAAACGCGGTGCTTCCAGCGCTGACCGTGAAGCCAAGACCCGCGCTCGAGTAAGCGGTTCCAACCGTGACGCTCGCGATGGAATTCCCGTTGGGGTCGGTTCCCGTCGCCACCGTCGCCGATGTAAACGTGAAATGATAGGTCCCGAGCACCGCCGAACTCGAGGCGCTGATGGCCGTGCTGGACCCATTGCCCGTGTCCCCTCCACCGAGAGCGAAAAATGCGGTTGGCGTTGTTTGGCTTTGGTTGGTTGTCTGAGTCTGGTTCAGGGCCGAAACCACGTGTACCGTTCCCGATCCGGTAGAAGGGTCGAACGCGCTGATGATCGGCGAGGAAGTGTACGACCCGGTAAGGGGCGATGCCTGGATCGCATCCGCGTAAACCAGATTTCCGACCGTATCTTCCAGCACTCCCAGAGCGTTTCGGGGAACGGTGTTGTAGAGAGTCACGATGATCGGATTCACGCCGTCGTACACGAAAGTGCGAGTCGACGCCGCGCCGCCGTTACCGAGGGGAACCCAGCCCGTGCCGCCGAGGTAGGTGTCGACGACGTCGGTATAGATATTTCCGGCCGAATCCTGAATCGTATAGACCTCGTACCGGGCCTGAAAGGTTGGCGTGCCACTGATGGTGGTGGGCCCGACGGGAATCCAGGTCGACAGTTTATAGCTGGTGCCGGTTCGGTTGGCCGGATACGCTGGCTCGATCTTCCAAACCATTGTGTCCAGGCTGTCTGCCGGATTTTGCTGAACGGTCGGTGTGTTGGGATTCGTCGCCGAGGCGATGGACTGCGTCCAGTAGTAGTCGATCGGGGTGGTCGCGGTGGAGTAAGCCGTGTAGCCCGAAAAGATATCTTCGGTCGAGTCTCCAACCGAGATCGGAGGGTATACGCTTTGAGCTTCGGACGAGCCATTGCCCGGGCCATATCCGGTCCACGGCACCGTTTCGTTGGTCTGGCTGACCTCCGGTGACATCACCTGCCGAGTAAACGTCGACGTAAAGTTTAGCGGCAAAAACCATGACAAAACGGCCGCTCCTGGGCTCGTGGACGATGTTCCGTTAACGCCTGTGCGCGCATCGCTTCCCTGGAGAGTGGCCCAGTCCTGAGCAGAAGCCCATCCGGCCGCCCCCAATGTCAGGGCGGCGACAACCGGCTTTAACAATCCTCGAAGTCCACGTGCTGCCATAGAAAAATCTCTCATTATCTTCGATCCGCGAAGAGCGGCTGCACGATGCTCCTTGTCCCGGTGAGCGATTGGAGAACAAGCTTGATGCACGATCCGGCGCTCGAGTTGTTAAAGCCTAGGTTTTGGGCGGTTGGGTCGTACTTCGTTGAGTCGAATTCCAAAATCTCGCCGGTGAAAGACACGCCGTCGTCGCCAAGAGCGGCCTTTCGGAATCGCCCGGAGTAACCGTTCACAACCAAGATGTCTCCCGAGGGTAAGCGCTCGGCAAACGTGGGGATAAAGTCAAGCGGGTTGTCCGTCGTGGGTTGGCTCGCCGATTGCCGCATGACGCTATAGACTGGTTCCTCAACCAGACTGTTCGCATTGGGGCCACCGACGCCCACCGGAAGCGACCGTGGAAGCATCCACTGGACGGTCCATCCGCTAGCCACGAACGGCACCGTCACGGTCCCAGGGTTAACTTCGTATACTCCGCTCGAGTCGGTGAACATCAGCGTCAACTCGCCGCCCGAGAATTTGGCGGTAACCGAGTTCAAATCCCCTATGAGATGGGTTGTTGGCACCGATGTAGACGTCACGAACGACCCCGCAAGTTCGTCGGTTGAGGAGGAGGGTTGGAACAGGCCCCCCGTAATCGACGGCAGCGAGATCGAGCCGATCTGTACGGGCGCCGAGTTCGGCACGAAGAGCACGACGCCGCCGGCGCCTGAGCTACTCGATCCCTGCTGGAATACCGATTTGATCGAAGGATTGCCGATTCCACCCACGATCACGTATCCGCTGAGCACTCTAATCTGGAAGGTGTCACCCGTGGTGAACGCGGTCGATCCCGAAGAGACCGTAAAGCTTAGGCTGGAGCTCAGATAGGGCGAGCCAACCGTAACGCTCCCTATCGGGTTTCCGTTGGGATCGGTGCCTGTAGCCGAACTCGAGGAGACGAAGGTGAAGTTGTAGATGCCGAGTTCGGCGGTGTTCGTACAGACGACGGGCGAGCACGACCCATTTCCCACATCGTGGACTCCCAGGTAGAACGTTCCCACGTCGGGCAAGCTTGGCACGTTGGTTTTGGCGACGCAAGTGTAGCTGTATTTAGCGCCGGAAACCGAGGCCGGGCTATGCGAATACAAAATGCCCGATGCGATAAGAGCGCCAGGCTCGTTCTCGGTGGTGTTGTAGGCGTAACGGTCGACGACTTCGACAATTCTGCGGTTGCCGCTATCGGCGATAACATAATGAACCCAATACTCTTCTCCCTGCGGCGCGGGGTTCAGGAAGTGGCTATTCGGTTCGACGGTGGTGTAGGTCTGCACGTCCCGGGGCCCCGAGAACTTCGTGCTTTCCCCAGGGGCGTACCCATCCGGTATAAGTCCGGGGTCGACGGTGAAGCCGTCGATCGAGCGGATCTCGACGCCGTCGGTATCGAGGACGGCCAAGCGGTTGCCGCCAGGGTCGACCACGATGGTTTGGTTATCCCCCATCGAATAAGCCCGAGACGGATTCACCAACCGCGCGGGATGGCCGATTTGGCCCGTCGGTCCCGTACTTAGGCTTTGATCGGTCGACCATAAGGGGTTTCCGTCCGGGTCAAAGGAGGCGACTCGGTTGGAGTCGGCGACGTAAATGTTCGCGTACTCGAAGGCAAAGAGCCCCATATCGGACCACGAGAAAAGCCTTCCGTTCCCGCCGACGACGCCATAGGCGACCGTTGGCGGCGTCGGAGTCCCGATCGTTGGGTTTCCAAGCGTCGCCTGGCTCAACCGCGTGATCAAGTCGGTTTCCGTAGTGACTCCCGTCATTTGCGGCCATAGAAAATCGGAGTTCGGGGCGAGATTGGTGAGGCTGCTCCCGGTCAACTCGACCAGTTGGTTTTGCCAAGGATGAGCCGGATCGGGGATCAAGTCTGGATCGGTGGGCGAAATCGTGGTCGACAGCCCGTAGACCATCGCCGCGGGAGAGCTTGGAATCTGAGGAGTGCTTAATAACCCCGCCAACGCCGTCGTCGTAGGCACATAGATGGTTTGCCCGCTTACAAACGGCGGTCCCAACGCCGTGTTCGTGGAATTGATCGTCGGCGTCGACGGGCCGGGAGGCAGGCCCGATCCGGTGAAGACCGTATACCAAAGAAGGGGCGACCAATGGCTGCCGTTCGAATCCGGATAAATGAGCGTGTCGGGGGCCCCCGGCTGGCTTAGGATAACCGGCTGACTGGTGCTGAAACAGGCGCCGAGACTTTGATAGGAGGTGCTGGCCAGAGAGTTGACCTTGATGACTCCTCCGGCCGTGATCGAGTCGGAGTCTGGGTTGGAACTGGAGACATAGGTAAATTGCGAAGGCTGCAGCACGGAATAATTCAGCGCGAGCAGGCTCGGGCTTGATGCCATGTCGGCCTGGCGAAGAGAAAAACTGGGCTGGCCATTCGAATTGCTTTGAAGGTTCGGCACCTTGACGGTCAGGGCCGGGGGCTGAGCATTGAACGCGAGGAGGATGGTGTCATCCACGAGCGGGTTGGTAGGCGACCCCAGAGTGCCTCCATTATCCCCTTGCGCGGTTACATAGACAATGCCGTTGGAAAGAGATGGACCGCTCGTAAAGGTTAGATCCTGGAGCAGACCGGGCGTCGTCGGTGTCGCGTTGCCAAGGGTTGGAATCAGCCCGATAAGCGGATCAATATTCTCGACGGCGGGAGGCACGGTTTGGGCCGTCGCCCTGTTCAAGCTCTCGATGTGTTGGTCGTAAAGGTCCCAGCGGGTGATAACGGCAAAGTTGTCGCGGCCCTGATCTTGGATCGCGTAGTAGCTTCCGCCGGAAACGCCCGTACCGGAGCTGTTCTGGCTGCTCAGAACCATGTACATCATGCCATTTGGCCCGAGGGCGACATTGTTCAGAACGCGCCGCGTCGGATTCGACGTTTGATCGACGAGGAACAGTTGGCCTCGGATATCGCCTGGCGTGCTCGACTGGGGCGTGCCCTTGCCCCAATCGAGGGTGTAATCGATACGGACTCCCAACGGCAGGGTTGGTGGAGTGGCGTTGAGGTGCAACGTAACGAAGGAACTACCGGCGCTGGTCGTTTGGCACTCGATGTTGCCAGTAACCGCGCTGACGTCGATCGAACTGAAATAAGTTTCGAATTGAATGGGCGAGAGCGCGACGCCGCCAAGGGTGACCGTCACATGGGGCGCGAGAGACTCGAAAAGCGCGCTCTCTGACCCCAACAGGTCGGCACTTTGCGGATCGAAGGGCGGGATACCCGCGAGCGTAAAGCAGCGGGTTGGGATCTCCAACTTGCCGCCAATCAGTGACAGAGTCGAGGGCGCAGGCGATTCGCCCTTGGTTCCAAACCAAAGACTTGTGACGCCGGCGGGCTGGTTGCCCGGGGTGTATGGCTGAGTTGGGAAATAGATGGCGCGATCGACGGCGCCCGAACCATCGCCCAGGGGCACGTAGCCAACGCTCGAGGGGCCTGAGTTTTCCGGCAAGCCACTGCCAGTTCCACCCATCATCCATGGGGTGAGACGGGAGTCCTCAAGGGGTTGCGTTGGATTTGCGGGATCAACGATCCACACGCGGGCCGTATACGGCGCGGTTGGGCCCTCCATGTCGGTAACGAACAGCAGGCCGTCCTGATAGGTCGGAGGGTATGGCCCGGCACCAGCGACGGGGTCGAAAGCCGCTAACGTCGAGTTGGGAGGGCTGACACTATGGTCGGGGGGTTCGTTGCTCACATTCGTATCCGTGAAATGGCCAAATGCGTTCCACTCGAGAAGGTTTCCGCTGCTGTCCTCCACCCAAATCTGATCTTGCATGATGGACTGGTAGGGTTTGCCGATCGGGCCGGGTGCGTTTGGCGCCTCAATACATGTGGCAGAGGAAATAGGACCTGTCGCGATCGTGCTCTGAAAAACCAGGTCGTGGCTTGAGCCATTACTGAAATCGATGAAGCCGTCATCGGGGCTGCCACTTCCAGAAAGGCTCTCTGGCGGGTTCTCGTCGTACACGTACAAGGTGTTCCCCGCAGTGATTACAACGAGGTTCTTGAAGACGACGGGCGGATTGTAACCGTAGCCACCCGATTGGGTCGGCGTGTAGACGATGGCATCGCTCCACTGGCCGCTGAGAGGCGCGCCGATGTCGGCCATACTCGAACCCAACTTCCTCGCGCCTTTGCCCCACTGCCCGCTCTGCGATGCCAGGTCTATCATGTTCGTGACAAACTTCGACGCCGAGTGAATCTGTGGATCGAAGGTTGGTACGGTCGCGTTGAACGTGTTGGCTTGGCCGGCGCCGAGGTTCGTTGAAAGGTCGTTGGTAGTGACGACTTCAAAGCCGTCTCCCACCTGGCCCACGGAGATGATCGAGTTTAGGATGGATTGGCTCGATGCGCCGAAAATGGTGGTCAATCGGTTGGATAAGCCAGGCGCTTGGTATTCCTGATATGGAACGGCGGTGGCCGAGTTCACGTCGCTCAACCCGATGGTTTCAATTCCACTCAACGAAGCTCCGCCATAAGGGTTGGTTCCAGCCAGGTTTCCGAGATCGGTGAGAGTGATGGCGTTGGGATAACTCATCACCGGTTGATCGAAGTTAGCGATATAAGAGCCGATCGAACCGTTTAGTTTGAACGGGAGAGGAAACGCGTTGACAAGGTCCGTGTTAGTGGGGTCGCCTGGGTTGGTGAATGCCGAATTCTGATTGAGGTCGATCCAAAGAACGCCCCCCTGATCCATAAACCTGTGCAGCATCTCACGCTCTACCGTAGTCAAGTTGATTGCGCCATGGGCGGGAACGACGAGAACGTCGTATTTGGCAAGCTGCGCATCGGAAATCGAACTGAGCTGCACCTCCCAGTAGGCGGCCATATTCTTGATTAGAGGCGTGCCGCTTGCCGGAATTGACACCGATGTGGCCGTGCTGATGGTATTCCAACGGCTGTAAAGTGTTCCCGTGAAAACTCCTGGATGGTTCGGATTGTCGAAGGTCCAACCTGACGGCTTTTCCGTAGCGTCGAGGTCCAAGTTGTACCAAACGAAAGGAGCCCAGTTATTCGACTCTTGGGGCGAAGTGCCGGCAACGGGATCCACGTTGCTGTCCAAAAGCACGACGCCGGCCCTTATCGTATGGCCCTGAAGCGCATACTTCTGCTGGCACACGCCAAACGCGGCCAAACACAGACACAAACCTACGAGAGTTTTTCGCAGCATCACGGATTGGCCTCGCCGAAGTAGAACAAGGTCGGGCTCACCGGTAGGCATGGCAGCGGCGCCAACATCGACAGTTGCGTCGGGTCCTGAGGGTTTAGCCTCAACGGCGGATTCAAGTTCGAAACCGTGGACGGAGTGTAACCTCCGATGCGGCCCGTGCCGAGGTTTGGGTCGTACCTGATGAACAGGTTGGGGGCGTAGTAGGTCAAGCCGTTGTACACGCCGTGGGTGGCGTCGACGTAATCGTGGACGGTTGGGATGAGCTCGTTGGAGGCGCCGTGCATCCAGGGAATCCAGGCCCACTTCTTGTCCATTTCAACCTGCTGGCTCACTGGGGGCGGTAGGTTCTCGTTGATCGAACCGTCGATGGTGATTTTGACGTCGAGCGGCTCTTGGTAGAAGGGCACATCGGGTCCGTTTCCAAACTGATCCAGGCGGGCTAGGTTCGTCGTATAGTTGGCCCTCGTATCGCCGCTTTGCGGGTTAAACCACTCGCCAGGGATGATAAAGAACGAGCCCTCTTCCGCGTACATGACCGCTTCGATCCGAACATCGTGGGGGGTGATGGCGAACCGGCCGATAAGCGTGTCGTTCGCCGCCCCGTTCGGCGTCTGCGCGGGAGAGTGGAGGGTCAATGGCGTCGAAACGCCGGGCAGGCCGGTGTAAAGAGGGGGGCTGGCGGCGTCGGCGTTTGTATTCGGCGCGTAGTTGACCCTCGCCTGAGTTAGCGGGGAGCTGCCGCCCGTGCCGAGGGTCGAGATGTTAGTCGGCGTGAGGAACGGAAAATCGTTGGTCTCAAACTTCGAGTAGCGCTGATAGGTCTCCTCGCCCAGTTGGTACACCGCCCCAAACGAGCCATCCGGTTGCGGGAACAGGTAGTTCCATGTTCCTACGCCGCCCTCGTCGATGTCGAGGGAAACATAGGCGTTTGAGTTGGGCCCGTCGTCCATCGTCTGTGAGATGATGAATCGGCTCAACTCTGACTGGCCGGTCGGGGTCGTCTGATACTCGCCGGCGTACATGGACCAAAAGCCAGGCGATTGGTTGTTCGATTGGCCGCTAACGCTGTTGTCGGGGTCAAGATTGAACTCTGTGAGCAGTCCTATCTGGCTGTTCGGCGCGGCGGACAGGACGACGGGATTCATTCCCGCGGGGTTTTGAACGGAGTTCTTTTCGACCACCGGATTTGGCCCGGGCCCAAAAAACTGGGTTGTATTCAACACCACGTAATCCCGCGCGAGGAGGGCGATACCCGTCGTGGGCAAGCTGGGGATGAAGGCGAGCGACGTACCAGTGGTGTCGATGATTCCCTTGGTGATGCTGCCTTCGATGTAAATGTTGCCCATCGATACTACGGTCAGAGGGCTAAAGGTTGGGATTGAGCCTCGAACCCGAACGTTACCTTCGAAGAGCAGCACGCCATTAAACGGTCGACCATAGGTAGCGAAATTGATCGTCGAATACTGGGCGTTGATGTCCACGTTGGGAGTGAGCGTGTCCACGATGTAAGGCACGTTGTTGACCGTACCGATCCTAAAGCGAAGCTGGCTGAGGCCTGAGTCGTTCCCAAGGCTGTCCTTCCACGTTTGCTGGCCCTGAGCGGCCCCGTCAAGCGAGATAAAGAAGCCGTCTGGTTCTAGCTGAAGATAGGCGCCCGGAGGAACATAGTAAAGTCCCTGCCACGCGCTTCCGGGCTGGTTGTTGTTCGGATTCAGAAAATCATAGAACATCGCGTCGGAAGCGCCCGCGCTCATGTGCCCGTTGGAGTCGTTTTGAATTTGCTGATCGGCCGAGTTGTTCACGTAAACGCCGCTTCCGTGGCCGTATTGCCCGCTGTTGCCCGCGCTGCCTACGACGCCGCTGTCGCGGGTCAGGGTCACATAGCGGTTGAAACCCGTGTCGGGATCGACGTGAAGGATCGACGGGGGCTGCTTAGGGGTAACTGCCCTTGGCTGTAGGTTATTATCCAAAGACTGGCTTCCGTCGCGGTACAGCAGGTTTAGCGTAGTAAATCCTGCTCCGCTTGGCGAAATCGTTCCATTACTCGACACGGGGCCGACAACCGCAGGAGAGGTTCCTCCATCCTGAAGCGTGTAAGTGGTTGTTGGCGCGGTGGCCTGGCCCTGATACACGTTGAAGGTAATCGAGGCGGGGTTGACGCCACTCAGGTCGACTGCGCCTGTGATGTTTCCAGCGACAAGAATTGCGTCGCCAAGCACTTGGTTAACGTTCGCCACGATGTTGCCGTAAAAGGTGGCGTTGCCATTTACGTAGATGCTGCCGCCACCGGGGAAGTTGGGATAAGGCGACGGGTTCAGTATCGGCGGATTTAGGGCTGAGACCAGTTCCCCATTAGTGGTTCCGGTTGCAGGCGTGCCGATAACCATTTGCGGCGTAGGCGGTTGCACCGCGCCGCCGGTCGGCCCGATCGATGCCACTCCGAGATCTGTGGGATAGCCGATCGGTATCGTGTTCACGCTGTTCTCCTTGTTCGTAACGAAGAGGGCGTGGTCGATAATGCCGATTGAAGCCAGCGCCATGAGCTTGCGCGACTGCACAAACTGGTTGTCGACCTGGGCCCAAACGGATACCGCGCCCTGCAACGCCAATTGCGATGGGAACTGCTGATACATCACGGCGTTGTTGTAGGAGTTAACGTAAGGGCTCGAGTCCGGCACGTTTAAGAGCGTGGGCACGGACGTCGGGTCGTTGGGATTCAGCAACCCGGGCCTTCCAACGCTCTCAATGATCAGGTAGTTATGGGCGAGACCGGGTTGGCGTAAAGGCCCGTAGTAGGCGTCGGTGTTGCTTCCGAATCCGGCGGTGATGTCTAAATCGGTGGGGGCGTAACGAATGCGGATGAGCGCGCGCCCGTTCTTGAATTGAATTCGAGAAAACGGGCCTAAGCCGTCAGGACCGCCCATGTCGTATTGGTTCGTTCCTTGCAGGTAATACTGCGCGGACGGCGGGCTCCCACCGCCAACTCGGAGCGCGCCAGGTCGAGTCCAGTACTCGTCGGGGTCGATCGCGTAAAGAGCCTTACTGTTGGGGGGCGGCAAGGTTGGATACGAGTAGACGTTGGGCGGGTTCGAGCCGTCTTCGATGACAAGGGGCAATGTTGGAGCTGGCCGCCAGTCCGCGCCTTTCGGGTTGTTCAGAAGCTGCTCCTGACAGTATCGAATCCCCGCGTCGGCAAGGTCCGCCGCAAGGGTCCGCTGTTGGGCGGTGTTCGCTTGGAGGATGTTCCTGTTGAGGATGCCGAGGAAAACGAAGCCGATGATCAGCAAGACAAAGAGGATGATCAGCGCGATCACCAGAGTCTGACCGCGTAGATATCGGTTGATTCGAATGGTTCCTTTCATGGCTTATCGAATGAAGTTTTTGACGGGGGCTGACGCCTGAAGCGTGACGGACTGTGCGTTCGGCATGTTCGTGGTTTGCGGGTAGCTCCTTAGCGAGAGAAGCACATTGATGACTTCACGGGAGTCGTAGCTGACCGCAAACGCGTCGGCCGGACGGTTGAACTGAAACTTGTAGCTGATCTTGACTGCGCTCGGCGTAGTGAGAGACGGCAGCGGAACGTTAGGATCGGAATCAAACTGGACGTAGCCGACCTTGTAACGGGGCTGAATGAGCATCGTGGTCGGGTCGGTCGAGTCGATCGCCTGACCGGTATTTAGCACCCATTGGCCCAGCCACGGATCGTAATGCTGGTTCGCCGGATCGGTAATGGTGGGGTCAAGTTGACTGTAATGCTCAGGCTCGGTCTGGTTCGTATAATTGATGACGTACTGGTCGGGCCCCGGGTTCGAAGTCACGCGCATGTATCGGACGCCAACGCCAAAGTTAGGGCCGGGGTTCTGATCGGGCCCGATAACTTCCTCGCTTCCTGGCACGATCGTGACGTTGTCAAAACCGGTCCAGCCCGCAATCCAGGGAGTCTTCGTTCGGTCAGGCGTAGCGCCGTTCAAGAAGAAGGTGAGAGGCGCAGAGTTGGCCGGAGTCGAGTCGGTTGGATTGGGATCGGGATCCATGGGGCTTGCCCAACCATCCTGCTCCGGCTCGAACCTAAGGTCGACGAAACGCTGAAGGAACGGCCGCAGGTTCGGCTGTTGAATACCCATGTAAACCTGCCCATAAAACTGGTTGTACGCCACGTTAAAGAGCTCGTTAATACTCGCGAAGTCGGGGTCGTAAAAGGTTGTGCCGGGGGTTTGCGAAGAAGCATCTGCGCTGGGGGTCATCGATTCTAAGAAAGGCTGGCTCACCGTGGCCGACGTCGAGATCAGGGGAACATTATCCTGGTTCTTCGTTGGGTTATTTATGTTACCGACCTCTGAAATATTGAAGGTGGGGTTGATTTGGCCGCTGTGCGGGTTGTAGTCGAACGGAACGAACTCGTCGCGGTAGGAGAAGGTCGTGGACGAGTCCTGTGTGTATTGAATTGTCTGAGTTTGAGTCAGCCAGTCGTTACCCGCGCCGTCTTCATTTTCTGCAGCGGCGATCGCAGCCGAAAACGGATACTGGGGCGTTGCCGGAGTGTTCAGTGCGGCGGCGTTTGCGTAAGCGTTCAGGTCGAAAAGAACCAGGTTCGCAGGAAGACCTGTTGGAACAACCTGATTCAGCATCAGCAAGTTCTGCTCAGTCTGCTGAGGAGTCGACGTACTTTGAGGCAGGATGGGTGCATTCGACCTCGTATCGACGGTCAAATAGTCGGAGCTTTGAGGAGCGGATATAAACATGTTCGAGCCGTTATACGGGATGACCTGAATCACCTCGCCGCTCCATCCACCCATCGTGGTGCGGAGCACATTTGGCGCGATGCCCAAGTTCGCGAAGGTCGATGCCCCGGGAGTCGTCGTTTCATTTCCTAGCGAAGTAGGGCTAGGGCCAACCGCGGGCTCTTGGCTGACAGGGCTTGGACGGAACTGAATGAGGCTGAGAATCCTGGGGTTGTTCGACGAATCAAGCAACGGCTTTCTTGTGGCCAGGTCGTACAAGGGCTGAATCATGTCGAAGCGGCTTTCTTCGGTCACGATCGTCGCCTGCTTGAGGATGTTTTGCATATGAGCGATTTGAGCGGCTTTTTGAGCGGAAGTCCCGTTCCAGCCGTTCGCATCGTTCGTGCTTAGCATGAAGAAATACGGATCGTTCAGGTAAGGCGCATTCGGGTTGTTCGGATCGGGCTTAAATAGGCCGGTCGAAGGGTCGGTGTTTGGGACCACTTGAGTGCCCGAGACTAGGTAAGGCCGAAACTCTAGTCGATACAGAACGTAAAGGTTTTCCCCGACGTTGGCGTTCGCCGACGTAAACGGCGTGAGCACCCCGTCGTACGGGTTGTTGTAGAACCCAGGCCCGGTTACGGTCGTGCCCAGCTTATCGAATGTGAATGGATTACGCAAGCCAATGAAGTAGCGCACGATGGTTGCGCCTTGCGCGGCAGGAAGAATCACCTGTCCGTTCGGGGCTTGAAGGGTGGGGTCGATGCGCCCATTGTGCGTGTTGACGAAGCCGCCACCTACCGCCTGGGTTCCTCCCAGGGCTGGCTTGAAAATATCGATCCTGGAGTAATAGAGGGGGATTTCGACGTTGGTCCCCGTGTTCGGGTTGGGGATTTCCACCATGGTTTCGCCGTTAACGCCTTCATTGTCCAGGACGCCGGTTCCTATCGCGATATCCCGCGCGATCTGGTCGACGAGGATACGACCCCGCTGCTGCTGTTCGGAAAGACTTTCGGCCGCCCTCGTGAAGTTAAAGCTCTGAATCACCGGCACGATAATGATGCCGAGCAAGACCGCGGTGATGGCAAGCACGACCAACATTTCGAGGAGGGTGAAACCGGATTCCGCGCGCTTCTTCATTCTTCGATCGACCCTCGCTGTAGAACGCCTTCTGTGGTGACGTGCCGCCACCCTCTTCCCCATTGGTTGAGCACGGTGGAAACGTTGCCAGCGACGTTACTCCCGTCGAAGGTCATGAACCCTGGATTCCAAAGCACACGAACCGAAAGGCTTAACCCCTTGACTCCGCGTACCGCGTAGTTGTTCGAAAAGTCCGCCCCCGTCGCATAAGGATCGATATCGGTGAGGGCTATATAAGCTGTTGCGTGATGGAAATCCGCTGGCTTTACGATGAACGATTGGCCATTCATGACCTCGGGCGCCGAGCTGTTTGAAGCGTCATACCATAGCTCGTCGAACGTGACCGTAGCGCCAACGTCGGAGGTCGGGAAATGGATCGTCGGATCGCCGTTGGTCCCCAGAAGCGAGCTGGGCCCGGCAAGATAGATTTGCCCTGGCATGAGCACCGCGGTCGGCGAGGTCACGATCTGATAGTTTGCCGCCGACTTTAGAAGCTGAGTCGACCATTCTCCGTTCGACATGTAATAGACGCGAAGGGTGAGCCCAGAAATAGGCACGGCAACGGGGGTCCCGCCTCCGTTGGTCGAGGGCATGACCTCATACAGGCACGGCGTAGTGGGTGAGGACACCGGATTGACCGGGTTGAATCGCAGCATGCCGATCGAGTAGTTCACTTCAAATCCGCCCAATGCGGCCTTGGTGATCACCCCACCCGTCGCGAGATCGACCACCACTACGTCGCGTTTCTCGAAGTCCCAAGCCGTCCCATCTTCGTTTGGCGTCTCGAAGCCCATCCCTAGAAAAAGGGTGCCATCCGGCTCGTAGCCGTAATGATGCTTCAGGTTTCCAACGCTGAGTTGATATTGATAGGGAGAGGTATCTGGGGCTTTAAAGTCCTCTTTAAGAATGCGCCAATCAAAAACGTCGTAATCGACCCGCGCCTGAAGAAGGATCGACTGCCCATTTTTCGTCTGCTCCACGTACCCGTATGCGAGAGGGTTGATGAGGAGCATGCCTAAGGTGTCCCGCTTGGCGTCCGTGTTGGTCGGATCTATGTCCGTCAACATGTATTGATAGGGATTCTGGGGCGTTCCGTCCGCATTGCGGTTTGTATTCCAAGGGTTCCCGTAAGTGACTTGGTCGAACACACGGGCCAATCGCACAGTGTCGAAGTCGACCGACGACAGCGTTTCGCCCGAGTTTAATGGAATGTAAGGTGGAGGCGAAGTTTTGTTCAACTCGCATACGAAATACATGCCTCCTACGGCGGGAGGCGAGGCTGGAATAGTGGCTGTGATATTGGGTAGCACAAGAAACGTTCGCTGCACTATGGCGCCGCCGGTGAGAACGATGTTGGCAACCAACGTTAGTTTAAACGTGTGAGCGATGGTCACGTCCGTGACTGGGATGTATAGGAACGGGTCTGAGGGGTTCGAGTCGTCGAGGTAATACTGATAGCTTGAGACCGAGTATCCGGGATAAACGTAGCCTCCGTCAACAGGTGCGCTAACCGTGGTTCCGGATGCGTTCACGATCGTGCCGGTGGGAGCCGCCTCGATCTTGTCCAAATCATTGCCGTAGACGGCCAAAGACGTTCCTGAAGTGGAGCTTGCATGCCAAACGGCTGGGCCGAACTCCAGTGGTAGGAGAGCCCCGTACGAGTTGCCAACGTGTACAGGGGCGGGCACTACTCGGCCCTCGCCGATCACCCGGTTGACGTTGTTTGCCCCAAGCCCGTACGGCACAGGGCCAAGGTCGTCGCCCGAACTGTCGTAAAGATCCCACGTCGGCACTCCTCCACCAATCGGCGCGTTCGATCCGCCGTTCCACGCGGCGTAGCCCGCATTAAACGGGTTCTGGCCGCTAGAAGGGGCAGCCGTGTGAGGAACCAGTTGGATGGTGTCCTGACCAAAGGGGCCCAGGTCGTCGCTCGACCTGTCGACGGCGATACCGACAGAGAGCGAATTAGGCGTGCCATTGTTGGGGTAGTAAATAGACTCGATCTGCTCCGGCAGCGAATTCTGGAATACGCGAACCCGGTCCAACTCCCTGTGGGCGAGAGTGTTCGCGATCGTTTCGTCCTTTGTTTGGGCGAGGATGCGAATCCCACCGGGGAATATCTGAACGATGGCGAGGATGCCGATCAAGAACACGACGATGACCACCAGCAACTCGACGAGCGAGGTGCCAGAGATCAACGAGTGAGCGGCGATCGGTTTCTTGCGCGGCATTCTGTGTCTTCTCTCCGTGGCTAGGGCGACGTGGTCCAGTTAGCGCCTGATACCGCATGCGAGTCGTACATTTTGGCGTTGCCACCTACGAAAAGCACAACGTCGCGCTTCTGCACGGTGGGCGCGTTGTTCACGTAATCACGGAAGAACGTGTCCCAGGTTACGACTGTATTGTCAGGCGGGTTGTTGTACCCCAACTGCCGCGGGTCATCGCCCGAGCTGCCAAAGGCGCATCCCGACACGGCATGGATAGCGGGGTCGTCGTTATAAGCTGGCCCCAGGCCGAAGCCGGACCAGAACAGTGCGTAATGAATCTCGTATTTCGTCGATCCATCACTTTCCTTAACCGGCGCTACATCGTAGCCATCAACTCCATAGAGCTCGATAACTGGCGAGTGCTTGTTCGTGGGATCGACGCGGACCGGAACATCGTTGCCCAGGGCTGTGACGCTGCACCCGAGGCTCGCTGGAGCGGGCGACGTGACCGGCAATCCAGGCCAATAGACGCAGGGCGTGGCGCCGGCAGCGGCTGGGCAGCCGGTGCTTGCGTCAGTCTGACCACCCACGATGGCGGTGTCGGTGGCGTGATCGTAGGCTGGCTCAAAAGTAGAAATCGACGTGACGCGCTTGGGGAACAGGTAGGCCTGGATCTGCTCGGGAGGAGTTGCATGACCCGGAGTCGCGCCATAAGGTTCCACGTAGCCAAACAATTCGGGTGGGTATGCCCCTTGATCGACCCTATAAAGCTGGAGTGCGGAACGCAGTTCGTTCAGGTGGCTCATATCCGAGCTTCGATAGGCCGCGTCTTTAGCGTTCAAGGCAGCCGGAAAGATGATTGCCGCCAAGATAAGGATGATTGCGATAACCACCAAGAGCTCGACCATTGTGAATCCTATTCGCTTCATCTACGCATACTCCGGCCCCCATCCATCATTAGACCTACCGTTTGAACGTTCTGTTCCAACTTGTTTCTTCCTCCCGACGCCCAGTCCCAATAGGCCTGGGCCCCTGCCGTGAGCTGCACGGAAAACACCGAGGCGACGATCGCCCCGAGCGCTAAATACGGACCGAACGGGATCATCGTATGTTCCACCTCGACGTCGTCCCATTCCTCCGGCCCGATAAACGGAGACTCCTTGAACCATGCCATATAAAGACGGGGGATGAAAAGCCCAATGATGTCTATTCCCACAAGATAGCCAACTCCACAAAGCAGCAACGACCCGATTGTCTCCGGTTCGTAGTGCTCTTCCTCCGGTTCGGGAGGCTCGACCCGCTCCGGTCCTTCTTGCAAAGGTTCCTCTGAACTTTGAGGCTCTTTCGTTCCCACCAGGGGCGGTCCCCTCCTGATGAGAACCTGCGCGACTCCAAGCACCGCCCCCATTACGACGGCTATCCCAAAACTCATTAGTGCGACCGAGGGAAAAAGGACCGCTCCGATGCCGCGGGCCATTTTGATGTCCCCGTGCCCCATCGCATCCTTGCCCAGAGCCACACGCCCGAAGAAGGCGATGCCCCAAAGGACGCCAACCCCCGTGAGCCAGCCGGCAAGCGCGCTGGGCATTCCCCACATCATTCGACCGGGGGCGTGAGTGTGAAAGAGCCATAGGTTGTATCCGATCCCTAATATCGCAAGGAAGGCGTTGATCTGATCCGGGATGATGAACAGTTCCCAGTCGATGAAGATGATCGCCACTAAAGCCGATGCGGCTAAAGCGTAGACGATCGCCTTCGGCAGATCCCCTCCCACCACGATGTATTGATACCAAATCCCTGACCAGATCGCCCCATTCAAAAGTTCGACGAAGAAGTATCGCGAACTGACTTTCGCGCCGCAATGGCGGCATTTACCCCGGAGCACAAGCCAGCTCAACAACGGAACCAGATCCGGGATCTCCAGACGGTGTTTACAGCTGGGGCAAAAGCTAAAACAAGGGTTGCCCAATCCCAGCCCCCTGGGCATGCGATAGATGACGACGTTAAGAAAGCTGCCGACCGTAGCCCCAAATGCAAGGCCCATCACCCAGGTCCATGCAGGAAAGTCAGGCATCAATGCCCGTCCTCAAGCGCCACATCACCAAACCTCCTCTAGCGACAGCCATCGCATCCATGCCGGCGTCGTCCACACCCACGTATCCTTTTACCCTGAAAATGGGAGAGTCATTGAGTCTTTGAGTCATTGAGTCGTTGAGCTAAAGCGTCACCGACTGCACGGCATGCTTAAACCCACCTACTATAGGCCGAGGGCCGTTGTGTAACACTAACCATTCATTTCTTGATATGTCGCACAGATTGTAGGCTGTAGCCATCCTTCTTCTTCTGTGGTTTCTGTGGGGAGCCGCATTCCCCGCACGATCAGCAGAGCCGTATGGAGCGGCGTTCTGCGGGCGCTGTGGTTCGATACCCCACTCCAACTCAATGATTCAATGACTCAAGGACTCAAAGCCTGTGGGGCCCCTAAGGGCCCCCCAAACTTACTTGTCGTCGCTGCCGCCACCAGACGACAGGGAGGAGATAACCTTGACGAGCGGAAGGAACATCGAAATGACGATGAACCCGACCATAAAGCCGAGCCCGACGATCATGATCGGTTCCAGGGCAGCCGTCAGCGAAGCCAAGGTGGCTTCCACTTCGCTCTCATAGAAGTCCGCGATCTTCTGAAGCATGAAGTCCAGCGATCCCGACTCCTCGCCGATTCCGATCATGTGAACGACCATCGGCGGGAAGAGCCGCGACTGCTCGAGAGGCTCGCCGATGCGGTCTCCCTCACGGATTCTCGCCCTTGCTTCCATCACCGCGTCGGACATGATCGTATTACCAACGGTGCCTGCGACCGTCTCCATGGCTTGCAGAATCGGAACGCCCGAAGTGAGCAGGGTGCCCATGGTGCGGCTGAAGCGCGCGAGGCAAATCTTGTGGTGAAGCTTCCCGAAAATTGGAACCTTGAGCTTGATTCTGTCCGCGACACGCCTACCAAAGCGCGTGCTCACAAACATCTTCCAAGCGAAGACGATCGCGACAACGGAGAGGATGATCACCCACCAGTCGTTCGTCAGGGCGTTGGCCACGCTGATCAGGAACATGGTTGGAGCGGGCAAATCGTCCGGTTTCAGGCCAAGGTCTGCCAGGATTTTGGCCCACTGCGGCACGAACCAATAGACGAGGAAGAAGGTGATACCGAAGGCCATGACGGCGACGAGCACCGGGTAGGTCATGGCGGATTTCACTTTCCGGCGAAGCTCCACGTCCTTTTCCAAAAAGTGCGAAAGCCTTTGGAGGGACTCCTCCAAAACGCCGCCAATTTCTCCGGCACGGATTAAACCGATAAAGAGGTTGCTGAATGCCTTTGGGTGACGCTGCATGGCGCGCGAAAGGCTTTCGCCGCCTTCTACACGGTCGCCGATGTCGATAAGGATCTTCTTAAGCTTGGGGTCCGAGGTCTGCCGCGACAGCACGTCCAGGCAGCGAACAAGGGAAACGCCGGCGTCGACCATGGTCGAAAACTGGCGGCAAAACACCGCGAGATTTCCGAGTTTGACCTTGCCATACTTCTTGACCTTCGCGCCCTTGGTCTTGATCATCGTCACTTCGGTGATCGTAAAACCTTGCTCTTCGAAGCGCTTCCTCAGGATGTCTTCGCTTTCGGCCTCCGCGGTGCCTTTTTGCATTCCGCCGCTCGCGTCTCTAAATGAATAGCTGTAAACAGGCATTGTTATTCCTCGTTACTGTTTTTACCTACCTCTTTGTTGCATACCAATCTGGCCGGGTGCGCCGCCCGAGGTGATCATCTTTTTCAGTTCGTCGACGTTTGTCGCGCGCATCATCGCTTCCTCAAGCGTAACGTAGCCTTTCTGATACAAATCGCGCAAGCACTGGTCCATGGCCACCATGCCGTGCGATGCTCCGCTCGTTTGAATCATGGACGGAATTTGGTGAGTTTTGTTCTCGCGAATGAGGTTGCGGATGGCTGAAGTAGCGATCATGATTTCATTCGCGGGAACGCGTCCCGATCCAGATGCACGAGGCAAAAGCTGCTGCGAAACAACCGCTTGGATATTATTCGCAAGTTGAACGCGGATTTGTTCCTGCTGGCCAGGGGGGAAAACGTCGATCATACGGTCGATAGATTCGGCCGCGTTGTTCGTGTGAAGTGTCGCGAAGACCAAGTGCCCCGTTTCAGCGGCGGTGATGGCCAACTGAATCGTTTCTTGGTCGCGCATTTCTCCGACTAGCAGAACGTCGGGGTCTTCGCGGAGTGAAGCGCGAAGCGCGGCGGCGAAGCTCTTCGTGTCGCCTCCCAACTCGCGCTGGTTGATGAGTGACTTTTTGTGCACGTGCAAATATTCGACCGGATCCTCGATCGTGATGATATGCACCGCGCGGTTCATGTTGATGAAGTTCAGCATCGCGGCGAGCGAGGTTGACTTTCCAGAACCAGTCGGTCCGGTGACTAGAATGAGGCCGCGGGGTTTCTCGGTCAAAGCCTCGAGGATCATCGGCAGGTTCAGGTCCCTACAGGTTGGAATTTTTTGCGCGATCAATCGGAAAGCGCCTGCAACCGCGCCTCTGTCTCTATAGAGGTTTACACGGAACCGGGCACGTCGCGGCAGTTGGTAAGAAAAGTCCAGCTCCAGCGTGGTTTCGAACTTGTGGATGTTCTCGTCCGAAATGATGTCGTACATCATCCGCTGGGTATCGGTTGGCTGCAGCTTCTGGAACGGCAGCCGCTTGAGCGCGCCGTCGTCGCGGATCACAGGCTCCGAATTCGCGCAGATATGAAGGTCGGAGGCGTTCTTATCGACGATGATGTGAAGCAACTCGTCGATATGCAGATCCTCGACGCTGCGGATGGGTCCCGAATCAGTCCACTCCATCGTGGAAGTTTCGGGCATTGCGGGCGTCACGTTGGTGGATTGCCCTGCCGCAGGAGGGAGTCCTGATCCCGAACCGGCTCCAGCAGGAGGAGCCCCGTTGACGGGCGGCGCTCCCGTCATGGGGGGCGGGGCGTTCATTGGAGGCGCGGCGTTGACCGGTGGCGCTCCGGCATTGCTGGCGGGAGCGTCGGGCGAACCCGGCGGCGGACCCGGATAGTTCGGATTCTGCATATTACTAATAAGTCCTTTGGGCGGGATTATGGATCGCTCCGCCGGCGGTATTCAATTCGAACAACGCGCCAGTTGAAGTTGTCCCAAAATTCAAAATCTACAAACCGAATTACGGCGGCAAAATAGCGAGCCGATCCGGCTTGTTGACCGATGAATTAGTCTACGCCATTATCTGGCTAGAATCCCGCAGTAAAGACGACTCTCATGACCTCGGACGGATCTGTCTGACCAGACAGAACCTTAACCAAGCCGTCTTCGCGCAGTTCTCTCATGCCGTTAGCCTTAGCTGCCTCCTTAATGTCATTAAGAGGGGCGCGGCGAACGACAAGTTCGGCAATCTCCGCGTTCATTACCATTAATTCGTGAATTCCCAGGCGGCCTCGATACCCGTTGTGCTTGCACTCTTCGCAACCTACCGGACGGTAAAGGGTGACCATCTGGTCCGCGTCCTCGACCTGCATACCAAACCTTCTCAGGTCCATGGCCCGAACTTCGTAAGGCTCCTTGCAAGCCGGACAGAGCCGTCGCGCGAGCCGCTGCGCGAGTACGCCGTTGATGGTGGCGGAAATAAGATAGGGTTCAACACCCATGTCGATCAATCGCAAAGTTGCAGACGGCGCGTCGTTCGTGTGCAGCGTGGACAGAACCATGTGTCCCGTAAGGGACGATTCGATCGCGATTTCGGCGGTTTCCAGGTCGCGCATTTCGCCGACCATGATGATGTCCGGGTCCTGCCGCAAGAAGGCGCGGAGACCAGTGGCAAAGTTCAGTCCCGCTTTTCGATTGACCTGTACCTGCGAGATGCCCGGAAGCTGATACTCGATCGGGTCTTCGATCGTGATGATGTTGACGCCGACGGTGTTTAGCTTGTTGAGAACGGAATACTGGGTGGTCGTCTTCCCCGAACCGGTCGGTCCGGTGCACAGGAACATACCGTTCGGCTGAGCCGTGAGCTCCTCGATTTTGAGCTGGTTTTCATCGGTGAACGAGAGTTTCTCGAGGCCGAGCATGACGCTCGACTTATCGAGAATTCTCATGACCATCTTCTCGCCCCACGGCGTTGGGATGCTGCTGACACGCAAGTCGTAGTCCTTTGCCTGGTTCCTAACCTCGATACGGCCGTCCTGCGGAATGCGGCGTTCGGCGATGTTCATATCCGCCATGATTTTCAAACGGCTGACAAGTGCCGCCATCAGGTTCCTCGGAACCGTCATCGCTTCTTGAAGAACTCCGTCCACGCGGTACCTAACACGCACCGATTTCTGCTGCGGCTCGATGTGGATGTCAGACGCCCGGTCGACGATTCCCTGTTGGATCAGAGCGTTGGCAAGCTTGATGATGGGCGCTTGCTCGGCCTCGGCCGCGCTTGCCACGGCGTCTTCCGCGTCTTTGCTTGGCCTGGAGATCATCTCCTGGGCCATGTATTTGCGGATTTCAGCTGAGAGCGACTCGGGCGCTGCCGCAGTCGCCGCCGACGCGGCGGCGGCGCCGCCGCCCGTGCTTGGCGCGGGTGACCCGTTGGTGCTGCTGGTTCCGTAATACTTTCTGATCGAGTCTTCGATCGCGGCAGGAAGAGCCAAAACAGGCAAGACTCTTAAGCCAGACGACATGCGAACGTCGTCCTGAGCCTGAATATTCGTAGTGTTGGCCATCGCCAGCCAAAGCTGGTTGCCCTCTTTCTTTACTGGAATAACGTTGTGGTTCTTTACGATACGCTCTTGCACCACGTTGAGCGCGCTGCTGTCAATCGTGATCCGGTCCAAATCCACGAAGGGAATGCCGGCTTCTTGAGCCCTGGCTTGCATCACCTCGCGTTCGCCAACGAAGCCCAAATCGACGAACACCTTGCCGATGTCCGCGATTTTGCTTTGCTGCTGAACCTTTTGAGCCTCGGTAAGCTGCTCGTTTTTCAGGAAGCCCTTTTCTAAGAGCCACTGAACCATCGGCTTGCGAGGCACGGCCATGTTAACTATTGGCCCCCACCTCGAACGGAAGCCAATGCCCACGCCCGGCACTTCCTCGTGCGCGAATTGGTTCTCTCAATCGTTTCATTATTTTCGGGCATAGTCGATCGTTAGCAACCCCGGAGCCATTGACGTGACGATGAGTGCCGTTCGTTCGGTGAAACGCTGGACGCTATGACGCGACTCGACATAGTAAGCTGTGACTCCCACAAAGCACGGATACGACGCAAAATGACTCCTCTAACCACCCCTAACCAATTAAATGCTTGGCTTTTTCGAAACGGAAACTCGCAACAAAATCCCAAATAGGAGAAACGAGAAGGCTTGATTCGCACCCACCTAGCACATTTTGTTGACTGCGCAGTAGCCGATCTTGTTCGCACCGGACAGATATCTTTTTTAGAATGTCCCCCGATTGAGCTTACGGACCCAAGGAATCCAGACCACGGAGATTATAGCTGCAACATCGCTTTGATTGCGTCCAAAGGGCTTGATTTATCTCCCAGGGTTTTTGCCGAGAAGCTTAAAGATCGCTTAACCACGATGCTCGATTTCGCATCGGTCGAGGTTGCCGGCCCCGGGTTCCTGAACTTCCGCATGCACCCCGAGGCGACCGCGAAATACCTTGTTGAAATCCTTTCAAAAGGAGCACAACTTGCCAGTTCGACATCTCCTGGCGCGAAGAAAATCGACGTGGAGTTCGTTAGCGTCAATCCCAATGGTCCAATTACGGTGGGCTCTGGCCGGGGGGCCGCTTTTGGCGACACCCTATGCCGCGTGCTAAGCGCCGTGGGCAACGAGGTGACCAGAGAGTATTACATCAACGACGGAGTGAACTCCGAGCAGATGCGGCTCTTTGCCGAGTCCGTGCTTCACTACGTGCGCGAGGCGTACGGAGAGAAGTCGACGTTTCCCGAGAACGGCTATAAAGGCGAGTATGTCGCCGACGTGGCTGCCGAAATCGCGAAATCGCACGGGGTGGACGCCCTCCAGCAGGGCCTCGGGTGGTTTCAGACGAAGTCGCAGGAGCTCATGCTCGAGAGGCAGGCCCAGGATTTGGCCAGGTTCAACGTCCGGTTCGACGTGGTTTTTGGCGAGCAGAGCCTTCACGATACGGGGGCCGTCGAGGAGTGCCTCGAGGAACTCACGCGGAAGGGCGTCGCTTTCGAACGGGACGGGGCGTTATGGCTCAAGTCCACAGATTTTGGCGACGACAAGGACCGCGTGCTGGTGCGAAGCGACGGGCGGCCAACCTACATCGCCTCGGACATCGCCTACCACCGGAACAAGTTCTCACGGGGCTTTGATAAGCTCATCGATGTTCTCGGCCCTGATCATCACGGCTACATCGGCCGGATGAACGCCGCGATCGCTTCGTCGGGTTTCTCCCTCGACCGCTTCCAAATCGTCATCTTCCAGATCGTTCGTTTTGTTAAAGATGGTCAACCGGCGCCCATGCGAAAACGGGACGGGAATATCTACGAGCTACGCGACTTGATGAACGATGTCGGCGCCGACGTGGCTCGATTCTTTTATCTCATGCGCTCGCACGAAACGCATATGGATTTCGACATCGACTTGGCCACGAAGCGAAGCGACGACAACCCCGTTTTCTACGTTCAATACGCCCATGCCCGAATTTGCTCGGTTATGCGAAAGGCGGAGGAAGCGGGATTCAAGGCGCCGGAGGACGCGTCTGCCTTCACCCATCTTCTCATCCATCCCAAGGAAGGCGAACTCATAAGAAAGATTTGCGACCTTCCCCACGAGACCAGCCGCTGCGCAGAGGATTATGGAGTCCACCGGCTGACGACCTACGCCACCGACCTTGCGCGAACCTACCACGGGTTTTACGATTCCTGCCGCGTCATCCTGCCCGAGGACCCGGAGCTCACGCAAGCCCGTCTAGCCTTGTGCGAAGGAGCGCGGGTTGGCCTGCGGGCGACGTTCGATTTGCTTGGGATTAGCGCGCCAGAGAGGATGGATAGGGAGATCGTAGATGAAATCTGATGACGAGATGTACGTGTTTTGCGCTAAATACTATAGCTCAAGGCGTCTACTCGCTTGTCTGTGCTCGCAATTGTCAATATCTGCTTCTTCGTCTTTCACACGGCCCTGATTTTGTTCAACGTATTCGGGTGGCTGTGGGCGAAAACACGCAAATGGAATCTACTGACGCTGCTCCTCACTTTAGTCAGTTGGTGCGTGATGGGAATTTGGAAGGGAGTGGGTTACTGCATTTGCACCGATTGGCATTGGCAGATCCGCCGCGCGATGGGTATCCGGGATAACGCGGACAGTTATTTGGTGCTTCTCGTTCAAAAGCTGAGCGGCTGGAACCCTCCGTTTAGCCTCGTTAATACGGTCGCCGGGGTGGTCTTTCTGATCTCCGTCATCGGCAGCGTCGTCCTGAATATTGCCGATTGGCGAAGGGGGCGAACCGAGGGTCAGGAATCGTCCTTACCTTCAGCATGAGTCTGCAAACCTTCTGGACGGAAACACCCACTTCGGTATTTCAGGAGTTGAACAGTTCCGCTTCTGGCCTGAGTTCCAACGTCGCCAGCGATCGAATCTCGCAGCTCCCAAAGGTCCGATCCAGCCAAAGCAAGTGGCGATTTGTGGGGCTCTTTTTCAAGCAGTTCACCAGTCCGATCATCCTCATTCTCCTCTTCGCCGCAGGAGTGTCGTTCTTTCTAGGAGACCCCACCACCGCTGGGATCATTATCGCCATCGTGCTCGCCAGCGGTTCGTTGGGCTTCTGGCAAGAAGCCCATGCGGCCGACGCCGTTCAGAAACTGCTTGCCATGGTTCAGATCCAGGCTTCCGTTGTTCGGGACGGCAAGACGCTGGAAGTCCCCGTCTCCCAGGTTGTTCCAGGCGATGTCTTCCTTGTACACGCGGGAGATATCATTCCCGCCGATAGCCTGATCTTTGAATCCACGGACTTATTCGTAGACGAGGCGTCTCTAACCGGCGAGCCATTCCCGGTCGAGAAAAAGGACGGCGCCCTCCCGGAAGCTACGGAGTTGGGTCAACGATGCAACGCAGTCTTCCTCGGAACGAGCGTCATCAGCGGAACCTCGAAGGCGATCGCGATCCATGTTGGCGCCGACACGGAGTTTGGGAAGGTTTCGGAGACCCTTCGGAGACGTCCACCAGAGACCGAGTTCGAGCGAGGAATTCGTCGATTTGGCTACATGTTGATGGAGGTCACGCTTCTCTTAGTGCTCGCGATGTTCGCGGTCAACGTCTACTACCACAAGCCTGTAATCGATTCCCTCCTGTTCTCGCTGGCGATCGCCGTCGGCCTAACTCCTCAGCTTCTTCCCGCGATTATTAGCGTCAATCTCGCTCAAGGCGCAAAGCGAATGGCGGAGAAGAAGGTCATCGTTAAGAGACTCGCCTCCATCGAGAACTTTGGCAGCATGGACGTCCTCTGCTCCGACAAAACCGGGACTCTAACCGATGGCACCGTGCAACTAAGCGCCGCGGTCGGCTTCGATGGCGCACCAAGTGAGAGGGTGAAGTTCTTCGGCTATCTAAACGCCTCCTTTCAAACCGGATATTCGAATCCGATCGACGTTGCGATTGTGAACGCGGCAAAGCAGGACGCCTCAGGATATAAAAAGCTCCGAGAACAGCCTTACGACTTTACAAGAAAGCGGTTGACCATCGTGCTCGAGAACGACGGCCACGTGATGGCGGTCACCAAAGGCGCTATCGTGAACGTCCTAGGTGTCTGCACATCCGCCGAAAAATCGGATGGATCGATCATTAATATAGATCAGGCGCGCGATGCGATTGAAAGAGAGTTCGAATCGGCCAGCCGGAAAGGCTTCCGGGCCATAGGTTTGGCCTACCGCAACTTCGATCAAGCGCCAACCGGTGATTGCGAACAAGGCATGACGTTCCTTGGCCTCTTGCTGTTCATCGACCCCCTGCGGCCGGAAATCGTTAGGACCCTGAATAACCTGGCTAACCTCGGCGTGGCAGTTAAGTTCGTTACCGGCGACAACCGATATGTCGCCGCCGAAATTGTTCGTCAAGCCGGCGTTCCAAACCCGAAAGTTCTGAGCGGCCCTGACATGCAAGCAATGAGCGACGAAGCGTTTCGCCGGACGGTCAGTTCGGTAGACGTGTTCGCAGAAGTTGAACCGAACCAGAAGGCGCGTATCATCGCGTTCCTACAAAGGGCTGGCCACGTGGTCGGCCACCTTGGCGACGGCATCAACGACGCTTCGGCGATCCACACGGCAGACGTTGGAATCTCGGTATCAAACGGGGCTGACGTGGCAAAGGACGCCGCCGACATCGTGCTCTTGGAAAAAGACCTCAGCGTCCTCGAGGATGGCATCCGCGAGGGGCGCATCACCTTTGCCAACACCCTGAAATATGTGTTCATGGCTACGAGCGCCAACTTCGGAAACATGTTCAGCATGGCGGGTGCGTCCCTCTTCCTGAAATTCCTCCCGATGTTGCCGACTCAGATCATGCTAACGAACTTTATGACCGACTTTCCCGAGATGACTATCTCGAGCGATAACGTCGATCCGGAGTGGATCAGTACGCCTCGGCGTTGGGACATCAAGTTCATCAAGCGGTTTATGGTGGTCTTCGGCCTTGCGAACTCGGCCTGCGACTACATCACGTTCGCGATGCTGCTTCTCATTCTTCATTCGAGCCCAGTTCAGTTCCGAACTGGTTGGTTCATTGAAAACGTAGTCACCGCCGCCCTCATCGTGCTCGTTATCCGAACCCGCCGCCCATTTTGGAAGAGCCGACCCGGCGGTCTTCTGACGATCGCGACCGTCCTGAGCGTGCTCGTCGTTCTCTGGATCCCCTACTCTCCGGCCGCCCATATTTTGGGTCTTGAACCATTGAAGCCCATCTTCTTAGCCATGCTCGCCGGGGTAACTGTGTTCTATATAGTAGTCGCGGAAACCGCAAAGCACTTCTTTTATAGGGTGAAGGCCTAGCATCGCTAAAGCGCTCTGCCATTGCATGCTTGGCCGGCCTCCATAATATCTGCGGTGGTCTCGGAATCCGACGATCTCGACTTGCGCTCGCGGCCAGCAGGCAATCCCGCCATGTTTCAGAGTTGGCGAGACCTGCTCTTTCTGCACTTTTCACTACCGCCAGACGAAATCCAGGCGCTTCTTCCACCTGGCCTGATGGTCGATACATTTCCAAACTCTCGGGGTGTGGAGGCAGCATGGGTCGGCCTCGTTCCTTTTCGAATGGAGGGCATTCGCCCAAGCCGTGTTCCTGCCGCACCCTGGATCAGCGCGTTCCCGGAAACCAACCTTCGCACCTATGTCCACCGCGAGGGAAAGCGCCCGGGTGTGTGGTTCTTTTCGCTCGATGCGGCTCGGTGGCTTGCTTGCCGGTACGCCAGGCGAAAGTTTCATCTTCCCTACTTTCACGCGTCGATGTCCGCCAAACGGGACGGAAACCATATCATCTACCAAAGCGAGCGGCGCGAAGCGCCTGCCGCCGCTCTCAAGATCGAAGCCGAAATTGGCGATTCGATTCCGGCTCCCCAGCCTGGGTCCCTTGAGTTCTTTCTGGTCGAACGCTATCTGCTTTATGCGGAACGCGACGCCCGGCTGTATTCCGGGCAGGTCCATCATCCACCCTATCCGTTGAGTCGGGCCAAGGTTCTGTCCTCAAACCAGACCCTCATTGGAGCTGCGGGAATAAGAGAAAGTGCCTGGGAGCACGTATGCTTCAGCGATGGCGTCGATGTGGAGGTCTTCCATCTCCAATCGGATAAGTAAGCTCAGGAGCCCGGCGACGCCCAAGATAAAATGAAGCGTCTGACTTACGGAAAGAAAGCGGTTCGATCAACACCCAACACCCAAGACACCAAGACACCAACAACCCAAAACCCAACGCCCAACACCCAACACCCCTCCGTCCCAAAGGCCCAAGGCCCAATGCCCAACGCCAATCCATCCCCCAACACCCAACACCCAAGACCTAACACTCCAACACCCAACACCCAACACCTCTCCGTCCCCTAAGCCCCAAGGCCCAATGCCCAACGCCAATCCATCCCCCAACACCTAACACCCAACATGCTTCCCATCCTGATTCTAATCTCGCTTACACAGCAGCCGGATTTCCTTGCGAATCCGAAGCTGCCGATCGGCCAGTATGTCCTCCCTCTCGTTGGCGGGCAACAGGAGATCGTGATGGGGCTACAGCCGCTTGCTACCGAGTTCTACGGTCTTTACTCTGAACACGCCGAATCGTTTACCGCCAAGGGCAACATGCGGTTCGACAACCCACAATATTACGTTCAAGATCGGGTTGGAAGCATGGACTGGTCCGTGGCAACCTATGCGCGAGATGGGAAGCCGGCGACACTGCTTCAGACAAATGGAACGTACAAGCAGGTGATCGAGATGTCGCAACATCGCCACCTGGAGTTCGCAAACAAAATGAAGATCTCCTACTGGATTTCGCCAGAGGGAAGGCTGCTCGAAATGGATGCCCTTATACGAGTTTCCGCAGGCGCCTGGAGCATGCAGGCGATCTTCAACAACGACTCGTACGACCTCACCCTCAACGATCCGGTCAACGGCGAAAGGAAGAGCACACTCTATCTGGGCTTTTCCCTTGACAAGTTGAACTCGATGTTCACGCCCATGCTCCAAGGGAAGAAGGCCCTTCTCAAAGTAAAGGACTTTTACACCCTCGACCCGCTGACTGGCCATCCCTTGCACTGCACCGCTCGGCTGGGCGGGAGCTGGAACGGGACACTCTTCAATCAGAATAAGTATCAGGGCCAATGGGTGGACCTCACCGGTCCGGGAATAAACCAGCGCATCTACATCTCGGATGGTGGCGTGCTTTTCAAAGTCGAAGGGCCGGACCATCGGTTCCTGAGCATTGAAGAGGCCCCAACGTAAGGGCAAGTGTTGAGTATTGAGTGTGAAGCTCAGGACAGAGCGATAGCGAGTTGAGTTGATCTTGAAAAAACGAAGTGGCCCATCAACAGCGGAGTCTCGACTGACGTCGAGGGCAACATCGTGCACTGTCAACCTCAACACGGCGAGTGAGCTGGCACGACCAAACGAAGCTCAATACTTGACACTTAACACTCAACACTTGCAACCCCTCGCCGTCTACGTCCACATCCCCTTTTGCCCCAGCAAATGCGGCTACTGCGATTTCAACAGCTATGCAATGAGCGGCAGCATTATTGAACGAACGGTCGATGCCACGATCGCCGAGATCGAGCGCTCGCGCTGGAGAGGGCGCCCGGCGAAGACGATCTTCTTTGGCGGCGGCACCCCGACGTTTCTGGAACCCAAGGATTTGATCCGCATATTTCAAGCCGTGCTGGACGCGCATCCGCCCTTGCCGGGAGCTGAAATCACGAGCGAGGCAAACCCTGGGACGGTCGATTGCGAGAAGTTCACGGCGATGCGGTCCGCGGGATTCAACCGAATCAGCCTGGGCGCGCAGAGCTTCCTTGACGAGGATCTCATCGCACTTGGTCGAATCCACCGCTCCGGGCATATCGAAAGGGCGGTATCCGCGGCAAGGGATGCAGGTTTTGGCAACGTCAACGTCGACCTCATGTTTGCCCTGCCCGGTCAGAACCCACGGGCTTGGAACGACAACCTCGACCGAGCGCTCGCACTCGAAACGGAGCACCTGAGTCTTTACTGCCTGACCCTAGAGCCAAACACCCCGTTTTATAAGGAGAACCTCAAGGGGCGGCTCGTCCTTCCCGATGAGGACTCCCAGGTTGAGATGTACGAGATGGCAGTCGAGCGAACTGGGGGCGCCGGGCTCGCGCAATACGAAATCAGCAACTTTGCCAGACCGGGTCGCGAATGCCTTCATAACCTCTGCTACTGGCGCAACGAATTTTACGCCGGATACGGCCCCGGCGCTGTTGGCTTCATGCCTGACGATGCAGGTCGCCCCCGCCGCTATACCAATATCAAACATCCTGATCGGTACAGTTCGGCTGCTAAGGAGAGGCAGCCGTTCTCTTTCGAAGAAGAAGTGCTGACGCCAGAGAATATAAGACTGGAGCGGCTCATGATGGGGCTTCGGCTTAACGAGGGTCTATCATCGAATAGCTTGGATCTCGATCTTTCGAAGGTAGAAGAGCTCCGAGCGCGCGGATGGATGAATTACGATGGCGAAAGGCTTTGCCTGACTTCCTGTGGCAGGCATTTCTGTTCGCAGGTCACATTGGAACTTCTCTAAAATCGGAGCAGTATGGTGGATCGGAAAGGCGGAGGAGTTTCGGCTCAGACCACTTCGCATAATTCGGAGGCTCAATGAGAGGACAACTCAACTTTGCCGCACTTCTATTCTTCGTGGCCACGTTTATGCTTGCGCGCCCGGGCCGGGCACAGGATCAGGTAGT
>Ga0265338_10000711_pt1 | contig 56880 bp, 52 predicted proteins | sample 42126metaG_FD_193579 | JGI IMG/M metagenome (GOLD analysis project Ga0265338, IMG submission 193579) | Rhizosphere microbial communities from Carex aquatilis grown in University of Washington, Seatle, WA, United States - 4-21-26 metaG | ecosystem: Host-associated > Plants > Roots > Rhizosphere... | reverse complement strand
GCCTTGGGCATTGGGCCTTGGGCCTTGGATGCCAGAGGGTGGAGGGTCGATGGTAGAGGGTAGAGGAGCTTCGGAATCTTGGCCTTGGGCATTGGGCCTTGGGCCTTGGATGCCAGAGGGTGGAGGGTCGATGGTAGAGGGTAGAGGAGCTTCGGAATCTTGGCCTTGGGCATTGGGCCTAGGGCCTTGGATGCCAGAGGGTAGAGGGTCGAGGGTAGAGGGTAGAGGAGTTTCGGATTCTTGGCCTTGGGCCTTTGGCGTTAGGCCTTGGGCCTCGGAGGGTTCAAAGGGTTCCTTGACGCCGATGGGCGTTGGCACAAAGATCAACTCCATCTTCTTTGCCAAGCCCACCATTGGAATGGTCAGCCCCAGTTCGTCCCTTGCTTTGAGAGCGGCGGCCAGTTGGCCCTTACCTCCGTCGATCATGATCAGGTCGGGCAGCTTCTGAAACTTCTCGTCCCCTTCGATGTAGTTTCTCAGTCGCCTCGTGATCACTTCGTGCATCATTGCAAAGTCGTTGGGGCTCTCTGGGTGGTAGCGAATCTTAAACCGCCTGTATTCCGCCTTAGCGGGCTCGCCAACCTCCACGACGACCATCGAGCCGACCGGCGAAGTGCCCTGGATATTGGAGATGTCGTAACCTTCGATTCGCAGCGGAAGAGAATCGAGGCTGAGGCCCTCCTGAAGTTCAGTCATCGCCCTTTCGGCGTGCTCTTCCTTCTGCTGAATCTCCTCAGAGAACGTGGACATAGCCTGCTCCGCGTTCGCCGCCGCCATTTCCACCAGCCTGAGCTTCTCGCCGCCTTGCGGTACGCCCACCGTCACAGCCGAACCCTTCTTCGCCCGGAGCCATTGCTGCACGATCGCGCGCTCCTCGATCTCGACCGGAAGGAGAACCTCGCGCGGCACTTCGGGCGAATCGGAGTAATACTGCTTCACAAACTCGCCGACCGCCTCGGAAGGGGCCGCGTCGGACGAGCCGTCGAGCACGAAGTGCCGCTGGCCTATTAGCTTGCCGTTTCTCACATACAGCATCTGGATGGATGCGCCGCGCTCGTCCTTGACCACCGCGATCACGTCTTGGTCGGTGGCATCTTGGGAGAGCACCTTTTGACGCTGCTGGAGATTCTCGATGGCGAGAAGCTGGTTGCGATATTTGGCTGCCCCTTCGAAATCCAGTGCCTCCGCCGCCTCCTTCATATCTTCCCTGATCGCATCGATCACGCCGTCGGTTTTGCCCGAGAGAAACGCCTCGACCCGCTTGACAATCCTAAGGTATTCGGCGCGGTCGGCGAGGCCAGCGCAGGGGCCAAGGCACTGGTCGAGGTGATAGTAAAGGCAAGGGCGCTGCTCGGCTCGGCCACTCCAACTCTTGCCGCAGGGAATCAGCGGAAAGATCTTGTGCAGCAATTGCAAAGTCTCACGAACCGACCCCGCGTTGGTAAACGGCCCGAAATATTTAGACCCGTCTTTTCTCACCTTGCGCGTGAAAAGCACCCTGGGAAATCGCTCGTTCGTGACGACGACGTACGGGTAGCTCTTATCATCCCTCAGCCTGACGTTGAAGGGCGGTCGATGCCGCTTGATGAGGTTGCACTCGAGCACGAGCGCTTCGACCTCGCTGTCCACCACGATCCACTCGATATCCCGCACCTTGCGCACCATGCGTTCGATGCGCGCGCCGTGGCGGGTGGAGGCTTGGAAATAGCTTCGAACGCGGTTCTTGAGAACGAGCGCCTTGCCCACGTAGAGCACCTCGCCCGCCTCGTCTTTGTAGATATAGCACCCAGGCTTGGCGGGCAAGGCTTTCAGCTTATCGGCAACGGTCTCGGGCAGGGCTGATCGGGGCATCTAGTGTTCTTATATACTACTTTGTCTACGTGATGCGGCGCGTTCTTGGTAATGTTGAGAGACGTGGAACGGACCATGCAAGATCGTGCAATGATTAGGGATCTTAGTTGGTAGAATTAGATCCTAATTTTCCTTGATTTTGCATTTAACTACGCGATTTTGCACCGTTTTCGCGCTGTCGTAACCATGCAATCTTCAAGCTCCTTTCCCGTATGAAGCCACTAAAGAATCTCGGGAGACCTTGCTCCCAATTGTATATACGGTTTCCTGGTGGCATCCGTCACAATAATAAATAGAACATTGTCTACCTACTTTTCTCTCTTCAGATAGGCGTAGGCATTGTGGGCGTGGATCGATTCGTAGTTCTCGACCTCGATCTCGTACGAGGTGATCCGGCTCTCCGCGTCGAAAGCCAAAGCGACTTCGCGCACCATATCTTCCACGAACCTTGGATTGTCGTAGGCATGCTCGGTGACGTACTTCTCGTCGGGCCGTTTTAGGAGCGGGTAGAGGGAGGAGGAAGCATTCGCCTCGATCATATCGATCAACTCTTCAAGCCAAAGGTGGTTGTTGAAGCGCACCCGGGCGGTAACGAGGCCGCGCTGGTTGTGCGCGCCGTACGCGCTAATTTCCTTGCTGCAGGGGCAAAGGGTCGTCACCATCGCCTTCACCAGCATCTCGAAATCTTCGGTGTGGTTCGAGCTGGCATTGAAGCCGCACGAGTATTCCATCATGCTGGTCTTGCCGGTCACCGGGGCGGCTTTCTCGCGGAAAAAGGGGAATACCACCTTCAGGTGCGAAGTCTCTGCGTTAAGCCGTTCCTTGAGGCCTTTGAGTATCTTGGGCAGAGCGTGCACGCTGATCTCGGATTGGTGCTCGGAAAGCACCTCGATGAACCGGCTCATGTGCGTGCCCTTGAAGTCGTGGGGCAGGTCCACCGTAAGCTCAAACGTGCCGATCGTGTGCTGAAATTCGTTCTTGCGGTCAAGAACCTTGATCGGGTACGTGACGCCGCGAACCCCGACCTTATCGATGGCGATGTTGCGCGAGTCTTTCGAGCTTTGAATGTCGACGAGAGCGGGTTCTTCCTTCATCCCTTAACGTCCTACGGGAAGAGGGGTGGAGTAGTTTTTCGACGGGTGACGGGTGACGGGTGACGGGTGAAAGGACGGACCGGGAGGACGGTGGATTTCCTTGGTGATTTGTGATTGGTGGATTGACTTTCGGCCTAGGGTTTGTTGTGTCCCTTCAGGGCACCCGGAGTTCTGTGGCCTGCTACCAGGGGTTGAACCGTGGCATCTAAGATCTGTGGCCCCCGTTGGGGCTGTCGGCGGATAACACCTGGTGAACGATGATCGAGCTGTGCCCGACTCGCACCTATGAGGGCTCTAAGAGGGTGCCACTGCGGGTATTGGCTTTCACGTGGACTTGTTTGCGCTCATGCAGTCAACCGTCCCGGGAACAAACGCGGTTTTTCGCCCGGTACGAGGAGTTATGCGAATTCGAACTTCAAGGGCCCCTTATCCTGGGGCCATTCAGATGAGCTTTAGGTCTAGAATCTCCAGGTTTGGCGCCTTCGCCTTCGTGATGACGGGCTCGTTGGCGTCCGGCTTTGCGCAAGACGCTTACACCGTCGGGGTCGGAAAAGCCGCGCCGAAGCTCATTACTTCCACCTGGCTCAGGGGCGCCCCCATAGGGGATTTTCAAAAGGGGCAGGTCTACGTGATCGAGTCATGGGCCACATGGTGCAAACCGTGCGTGGAAAGCATGCCTCATCTCACCCAAATTCAAAAGGAGTTTGGGGACAAAGTGAAGGTCGTCGGGGTCGACATTTGGGAGTCCAGTCAGGCGCTTGCAGGGCCGTTTCTCCAGAAGATGGGCGACAAGGTCGGATACTCGATTGCCCAAGACCTCGTTCCAGAAGGCAAGACTTCACGCGACGGCAGGTTCGCCAGCGACTGGATTGTTGCCGCGGGCAAGTACTCCTTCGGCGTTCCGTTGGCGTTCGTAGTTAATGGCGATGGCGTGGTTGCGTGGATTGGCCACCCGAACGACCTTGAGAAGCCTCTGCGCGAAGTTGTGGACGGTACCTGGGACCTGGCGGCGGCAAAGGCCAGCTATGACGCCTCCATGGTGGAGGCGCTTAAGACTGAGAAATACAAGGTCGCCTACTACTACGCCTCTATGGACTCTCGGTGGGACGATGCTGCGGCCAACTGCGATAAGGTGTTAGAAATCGATCCAACCCCAAACGCCAATTACGCCTCAAACGAATTCCGAACGCTGTACAACGACGCGAAAAACCCAACCAAGGCAATGGCCTTCGCAAAGAATGTGATCGAAAGCCGATTCACGAAGAACGCGCCGGTGCTGTGTGCGATCGTAAGGTCCATCACCGCAACGAAGCCCGCGCCCAATTCGCCGGAACTTGATCTGGCGTTCAAGGGGGCTCAGGAAGCTCTATCGGCGGCTGGCAGCACGGATTCCGAATCGACGAGCGCTCTTGCAAAGGTCTATCTTTGCAAGGGAGACAAAGCTCAGGCGCTAGCGCTGCAAAAGAAAGCGGTCGAATACGCTAAAGAGCAGCCTGACAAGGACTATATGCAACAGATCCTCGATTCGATGGGAAACTAATGCGAACCGACGAATCGGGACTCACATCAGCCCAGACAACGCAGACTCCAGAAACTCGGCAGTGTGCATGACTTTGACCCTGCCCCCCGCTTCGCGCGAGCGTTGCTCGATCCAGGCGTGGCAGCCGGGGTTGCCGGTGACGACGATTCCCGCGCCCGTAGCCACGACGTTAGCCCATTTGCGCTCCAATATTTGGCGCGCAAGCGTTGGCTGGGTCAGGTTGTAGATGCCTCCGCTTCCGCAGCATAGGTCGGCTTCCTTAAGCTCCACGTATCGCACACCGGGAATGGCGCGAATGAGGTCGCGAGGCTGCTGGGTGATCTTCTGCCCGTGAGCTAGGTGGCAGGCGTCGTGGTAAGTAACTTTGGCGGCGACCTTGGCGGCGCCCATCTGTTCCAGAAGCCCGTTTCTCACCAGGAATTCGCTGATGTCTTCCACCTTGGCCCCCGTATGCTCCTTGAGGAAGCTGCCGCACCCGGCGGAGTTCACGACGAGGACCCGCCCAACGTTTCTCGCCACTACGCCTTCCGCCATCTCGCTTGCTTCCTTGGCGAAGCCGTTGTGCTCATGCAAAGCGCCGCAGCAACCGGTCACGTCTCGGGCTACGTACCCGACCCGGCGAAGCAGGCGCCTCGTGGCCTCGTGGACACGGGGGAAGAGCACGCCCATGGCGCATCCCACGAGCAGAGACACTTCGCCTCGTATCCTCGGGCAACTCGCTTCGTCCAGTGTCGGCCAGCTTCCAGCGCGGTGAATATGAGGCTTGTCCGCCTCCGGCTTCTCCTTGGTTATCAGGCGGCTAACGAAGCCTGGCACCCTTCGTCCGGGCCATAGCTTGGACAGTAGAAGTTGAGCCTTCAGTTGGCCCGGGTGGGTGACGCTTTTCAGAAGCAGTTCTTTCCCGTTTGCGTGGCGCGCCTGCTCCATCCGGCTTCTGGCAAGCTCTAGCAGGGGGCCGTACTCCACCCCGCTTGGGCAAGCGGTTTCGCAGTTTCGGCACCCCACGCAAGTGTCTATGTGCTCCGTCAGTCCTGGCTCGGCCCAGTCGAGCGAACCGGCGTCGGCGGATCGGATGAGATATATCCGGCCCCGCGGCGATTCCGTTTCCTTGCCCGTGATCAGGAACGTTGGGCATGACTCCAAGCAGAACCCGCAGCGGATGCAGTGCGCGGCGAGATCGGAAATGGTGGCGTCTTTCAAAGGAAGCCGAGACCTCCTGGGTTCAATCGCCCTTCGGGGTCGAGAACGTTTTTGATGTGGCTCATGACGGCTTTCGCATCGTCGTTTGGCGCCTCTGGCGAGTCGACGACGTTCGGCCTCAGGACCCAGTCTCCTGCAAACCTCTTCTGCGGGCCCCCGTGGAGATAGCACCAGAGCGTGCTCGAACCACGGTCCGCCACCGACAAACTGGCGCCGGCCGCCTGAACTGCTTCGGCGAAGTCGGACCTATGCGTTCTTTGAATCCAAACGTCTTCTTCGGGTCCGGCCCCTTCGCCATAGGTCCAATCGAATCGGAGCCGATCGAAGCTCGCAGCGGGGTAGGTTTTGAACGTAAATTGGGTGATGACCCCTAGGGTGTGGCGGGCGCCGAGAAACAGTTTTTGAACGTCGTACCCGGCGACGCTCTTGACGGCCTTGCTTCCGCATTTCACCACAGTGCCGTCGGCAAGCACCACGGTAAGGCCCAGAACCCAGTCCCGAAAGCCGCCGACCAAACCTTCGCCCGGGTGGGGGATTCCCATGGCCGCCACTTGGCCAATGGAGGACTTGTCGGCGCGGACTCGGTGGCCCCGCTTTACTGCTTCGACGAACGGCAGAACCTGGCCGTGCTTGGCAAGCTCCCGTTTAAGCTCCGCGAACGTTGTTCCCGAATGGACCACCACCACCTGGTCGACGTCGGAATGCTCGATGACGCCTTCCGCGGTGTAGTGCAGTTCGTCGTCGGTGTGGCCGCTTTTACCGATGCGCACGCGCAGGGGGCGAGTGTTGGAGCCCAGGAATTGGCTGAGTTCCGCCTCGTTTGCACATTGGACGCGCGTCACCACGCCGGGCCTCGCCATCGCATTTTGTGTTCTACGCAGCTCTTTTGATTGGGCAGAATCTTGCAGGGATTACAAAGACTCGCAGAGTTGAAGGCGGATTTCACCTTGGCCTGTAGTTCAAGGTTTTCTGGGCTGAACATGAGGTGCATGAGGTCCAGCTTTTCCACCCCCACGCCATGCTCGCCGGTGATGCTGCCTCCAAGTTCCACGCACCGGACGATCAGTTCTTCGCCCGCCGCAATCACCTTGTCGACGACGCCCGGCTCGCGGTCGTCGAAGTAGAAGCAAGGGTGCAGGTTGCCGTCACCGGCGTGGAACAAGTTGGCCACACCGAGGCCGTACCTGGCCGCAACCTTGTACACAGTATCGAGCATTTCGGGAAGCTTAGACCTCGGAATGACGCCGTCGTGGGTGACGATCGTCGGGGCGAGCCGGCCCATCGCGCCGATCCCTTTCTTTCTTGCTTTCCAGAGATCTTGCCTTTCGGCCTCGTTTTTGGCTATCCGCAGTTCGAGAACGCCGTTTCGGCGGCAGATATCTTCGACTACCTTCAGTTCTTCCGCCACTCGGCCTTTTTCTCCGTCGACCTCGACGAGGAGGAGGGCCTTGGCCTCCGGATGGTATTTCAGCCCGAACGCAGCTTTCAGAGCGGCGAGAATGCCCTGATCCATGATCTCCAAGGCGGCGGGGATCGCGCCGGAGGCGATGATGTCGGCGACCGTCTGGGTGGCGGCGCGCACGTCTCCGAACGAGGCGAGCGCGGTTTCCACCGCGGCAGGGACGGGTGTGAGCTTGACCCAAGCCTCGGTAACGATGCCCAGCGTGCCTTCCGAGCCAACGATGAGGCCGAGCAGATCGTAGCCCGGTCCGCCCGGGACTTGGCCCCCGAACTGGGCGACCCTCCCCTCCGTGTCGACCATCGTCACACCAAGGATGTGCTGAACGGTGACGCCGTACTTGAGCGTGTGCGGCCCGCCGGAGTTCTCGGCGATGTTGCCTCCGAGGGTGGAAACGCTTTGACTCGAAGGGTCTGGCGCGAAATGGAGCCCGTGCTCGGCGACGGCGTCGCTGATCCGCTTGTTGGCTATACCCGATTGCGCTTTGAGGCAGCGGTTCTCGACGTCAATTTCAAGGATCTTGTTTAACCGTTTGGTTGAAATGACCACCCCGCCAAGGGCGGGCAAAGCGCCCCCGCTGAGGCCCGTTCCGGCGCCTCTGGGCGTGTAGGGGATTTGGCGCCCAATGCACCATTTGACCACCTTTTGAACCTGCTCTGTGCTCTCAGGTAGGACGATGACGCTTGGGGCCGACTTGTCGACGGTATAAGCGTCGCAATCATAAGCCCGGCGCGCGCCTGCGTCGGCGATCACCTGATCGGCGGAGAGAAGCGCGGCTAATTCGGATTCGGCCTGGACTGGATCGAGCGTGGTGTTGATGGTCAATTATGGGACTATGGAGCGGCGCGATTTGACCGGACTTTTCGGGCTCGAAGACTGGGCTACGTATTCCTCGCGGGAATCATTTCCGATGAGTTCTTCTGCTCCAATGCCCTGACATTCGATTTTTCAGGGATGGAGCTTCGGCTTAAACGCTAAGGACGGTCGGCCCTTCAGCCCTCCGGATTCTGCTGATCTCTACTAAGCTAAGATCCGGTTCTTCTTCGACCCCTGCCGGGGTCGGTATTGGGGGCGGGGCTACACCGGGGGTGCCGCTTTCCGCCTGCGCTTCGCTACGGCGGATTCGCTCCACCGCCCGGCTAACCTCTTTGATCCCTCCGGGATGTTCGGAAGTGGTTCGACTCGCCCACTTCAGATGTGCTCTGCCAAGAGCTTTTAGGCTTTCGAATAGCGCTTCAGCAAATTCTCCCAGCTTCCCTCCTCGATCGCCTCGCGTATCTCCCCCATCAGCCTCGCGTAGAACGCGAGGTTGTGGAGCGTGGCAAGCCTTGGCCCTAGGGGTTCGCCTGCTTTGAACAGGTGTCGCAGGTAGGCGGCGGTGTAGCGCTCGGTTTGGGGGAAGACGCTTTCGGGATCGGGAGGGCCGTTCCACTCTTCCCATCGGGCGGCGCCGATGTTGATGCGGCCCTGCAGCGTGTAGAGGCAGTGGTGGCGGGCCATGCGGGTGGGGAGGACGCAGTCGAACATGTCTACCCCGCTGGCCACGGCGTGGAGGATGTCCTTCGGATGCCCGACACCCATGAGGTAGCGGGCCTTGTTGGCGGGCAGGAGGGGCGCCACTTGGGAGACTACTGGATATTGCATATCGGCAGGCTCGCCTACGCTCACGCCGCCGATGGCGATTCCGTCTAAGTCCATCGCGGAAATCGCTGCGGCCGATTCGCGGCGCAGGTCTTCGTAGACGCCGCCCTGAACGATCCCGAAGACAGCTTGGTTTTCGGACCTGGCGTCGAGGCATCGCTTGGCCCAGGCGTGGGTTCGGTTCATCGCTTTGGCCACGTCGTCCCGCGAGCTCGGATAGGGCGCGCACTCGTCGAGCGCCATGCTGATATCCACGCCGAGGCACTTCTGAATCTGAATAGATATCTCGGGCGACATGAACATCTCGGAACCGTCGAGGTGGGATCGAAATGAGACGCCCTCGTCGGTGAGCTTGCGCATATGGGAGAGACTCATCACCTGATAGCCGCCCGAATCGGTGAGGATCGAGCCTTTCCAGCCCATAAACTTATGCAGGCCACCCAGCCTTTCGATCCGCTCAGAGGAGGGGCGCAACGCGAGGTGGTACGTGTTGGCGAGGATCAGCTCGTAGCCAAGCTCTTCCAGGTCCTCCGACGAGACGGTCTTGACCGTGCCTTGGGTGCCAACGGGCATAAACGCGGGCGTCTCGACCGTTCCATGCGGGGTGTGAAGGCGGCCGCGGCGGGCGCCGGTGATGGGGCAGGTGGCGAGAAGCTCGTAGCGAACGCTCATCGAAGGCCGTATTGCGCGAGTTTGGTCTCAAAGCGCTTCAGCGTGTCGTTGGCGCTGGAGAGCCTGAGGCGCTTGATCTTCATGACGCTGTCTCCGGGGTGGTTGAGACCGTATTCGGTGTTGATCATGGCGTAGTAGCCGAGTTTGGCGGCAAGGCGTATGAGGTCGGTATTGTAGTCGCCAAACGGCCATGCGATGAAATCGACTCTCCGGTGGGTGTGGTTTTCGATTTGCGCCTTGGCCATTTTGAGGTCGTTCTCGAGGTCGGCCGGTTCTTGGCCTTCGCTTTTCTCCTCGTCGAGACGCTTACCCATCTTAATATGCATCGCGTAGGTGTGGACCTCAGCCCGGATAACGTCCGCGCGGTCCATCTCTTCGATCTGCGGCCAGGTGAGGTGCGGCATTGGCGGCGCCTCGTTTCCCATCACCGAGGTGACGAGGAACAGCGTGGCTTTGAACCCGTACTTCTTCAGCGTCGGGTAGGCGTACCGGTACACGCCTTCGTAGCCGTCGTCGAAGGTAAGGACCACGGCCTTTGCCGGCTCGGGCTTCTTGCCCTTCATGATCGCGACGAGTTCGTCGATCGAGAGTGTCTCGTAGCCGTGGTCCTTCAGCCACTTCATGTGCGCCTCGAAGTTCTGCGGGGTGTTCGTCATGTCGTTCTTTGCAACCGGCTGGAGGTCGTGGTAGCAGAGCACGGCGATGCCTGGGCTCGGACCTCGGTGGAGCAGTATGACCACGGCAAATAATAGTGGGATGGGCATCGTACAAGTATCCCCGACCAAGGGTGTTGGTTTACGCGGCTGGAACTGAGTAGTAATCTCTCCACTAAGCTTTGCTTAAGTATGCTGCCACCGCCTTAGGTGCCAGCAATAGCTGGCGAGATTGTAAGAAAATCTGACAATATTTGGCAAATATTGTCGTATAATCATTCTGAGGTGACAAAATGACAAATACCGCAATCGCGACGGAAAAAGGGCTGGAACTCGTCAATGCTGGCTTACAGCGCCTACCGCGCGTGGACGCTCAAGAGGTTCTTGGCAAGGTCGCACTGGGTATCGATCAAAAACTCAGCTCGAAACAGACGAACCTAGTTGTAGCTGTTGTAAACAAATGCGCAGGCAGGAAACTTATACGACTAGAAGACCTAAAGAGCTTTACCGGCATAGGAAAGGCGGAAGCCTCCTTCAGAGGTTGCTTAGACCCATGCGACGGGGCGACCGTCGGCGATCTGTTGCGGCTTGCTGCGCTAGCAATCGGGAGGGCCTGATTTTGGCTTGTCTAGTCGAAGCAGAGACGATCTCCGAGGGATGGGCAAATGCTTCTTATCGACTTCTGTCGGCGAAGGGGCACCGTATGACGAACTTACTTGTTCTAGTGAAAAACCCTATGGAGGAAGTGCTCGAGGTCCGCAGGCGGCTTGATAACTTTTTCGCCAGCCACAAGACGAAGGGTTTCGGCACAGTGGACGCCGTGGCGGACACCCTGTTCCCGATCGACTACTACGATCCGGATGAAAAAGGCTCTGAGCAGATGTTCTATGGTCGCTGGAACGAAGCCAGGGAATTTGAGAAGCTGGGGTTGCCAGGCGGTGATTACTTCACGAGGCTATGTCGCTATCCCGGATCGCGCGGCGAGGTTCCTCAACTAGAAAGGGTCGTCGAGAGATTGCGGTGGGCAGGAAAAAAGGGCATCAGGAACTCGAACAGGACCGAGCTTGGAATCTCTATCTCAGAAGAGCTAAGGGTCCAGGACCCTGACAAGGATACATCCGTAATGGGTTTTCCCTGTCTCAGTCACATAAGCGTGACGCTGGCATGGGGAAAGGTCAGCTTGACAGCTACCTACAGGGCTCAGGATTACACACTAAAAGCTTACGGAAACCTCGTTGGGCTTGGCAGGCTGGCCAACTTCATGGCAACTGAGTCGGGTTTCGAGATTGGAGAGGTTCTTTGCATAGCATCCTGCGGAACGCTGTCGGCCCATAATGTGGCCATGGTCCAGTTGCGTTCTCTGATTGAAAGCTGCGTGGCGTATTTAGGCGAGGAGTCTAGCGGCGAGGTCGTGCATGAGCGGAGATGAAAGCGCATCGAACGAGGTGCCGCCTCAAGACATCGTGCTCGCAAGGCGACTGAAAGAAGCGCGGGAGTTCCTTGGGCTGTCGCAAGAGATCGTTGCCGCCAAAGTGGGATTGCCCCGCCCAGCAATCTCTGCCGTAGAGGGCGCAAAGAGGAAGGTGAGCGTTGCTGAGCTAAAGAAGTTCGCTGAGCTCTACCGTCGAAGCACCGCCTTTTTCTTACAGGATGATCCCTCAGAAGAGGACGAGACCGTTAACGCCCTATTTCGAGCTGCCAAGGACCTGAACGATGTAGATAGACTCCAGGTTTTGCGATTCGCCGAGTTCCTTAAGGGGGCAGGGTCCCCACCAACTAAGAAAAATGGCTGATGCTCGCGATTTAAGGGAGGCAAGGGAACAAGGTTCGTTCAAAGCGACAGAAGACCTTGTCGAACTGGAAGTTGACACTTCGAATCCAATCGATGTCTTCACGGTCATCGAAGATGCGGGCATCTGGCTCTTCTTTCTTCCCATGGGCAACGCCCTTGGGGCATTTCTCGACCGGGGCGCGAAAGGAATAATGATAAACATCGGCAGGCCGCTCAGCGTCCAACGCTTAACTGCGGCGCACGAGTTTGGTCACTTCCGGCTAGGACACAGGACAAGCGTAGATCCAGAGGAAACAATCCAGGGTGCGGGCAATAGAGAAGCCCAAGAGGTTGCCGCCCAAGCTTACGCTCTGGACTTTATTATGCCCCTCGAACTCGTGGAAAGACAATGGGAGATTCTGCGCCTACCCGCCGCAAAGCGCGACCTGACCGCCAGGGAAGTTTATGGTTTGTCGTTAGCCATTGGCATAAGCTACAGGGCGTGCATTGTGCAATTGAGCTCCATGGCAAAGATATCTAAAGTCCAAGCCGTCGAATTCCTAAAGTGGAGGCCCAAGGATTTAAAACGGCTCATGCACGGGGTAGGACCTGCTAATCCCTGGGCGGACGTATGGGCGTTGACCAAGGCAGATTCAGGAAGGATTCTTTCAATTAGAGTGGACGATGAGGTTAGCATAGAGCTTGCCGAAGTTCCCTCAACAGGCTTCAGATGGATTGTCGAAGGCGAACGGTTTGGGGCAGATTCATACTTGAAGCTTGTAGCTGATGAGTTCGAGGGGACAGCCGATCGGCAGCCCGACCTCATTGGTGCCGGTGGTCATAGATACGTGGCGGTCCGAGCCATAAAGGAGGGACAGCAGGTTCTTACATTGCGGCTTGCAAGATTTTGGGAGACTACTGCGCCACCTTCGGACAGCTTTCAAATTACTTGCCTTGTCGGGCCGTCCCCGACAGGAAACCAGCCAATGGGCCTGCGCCCTGATCGTGCAAGGTCCCTGTAGGTGGATATCGACTTGCGCCCCCAGATCCCCCCTGCACGTGACCAGGGCCAGCGCCCCACTTGCTTAGCCTTCGCCACCTCGTCGGCGCACGCGATCTCTCGCGGGAAGGGCGCATCTTACGAGGCCCTCAGCGAGGAAATGCTCTTCTGGGGAGCATGTCGGATACTTGAACGGGTAGGCGGTCTTACGGTTGACTCCGCGAGTCAGACATTGTCGAGTACGGGCCAGTGCTCCTTGCAACTCTGGCCCTACGACGACTCTCCCGCGCCAACCAAGCAGCCATCAAAGCAGGCCCTCCGAGATGGGGCGGGCCGTCTCGCCCGATGCGTTGCGATACACAGATCGTACGCGGAAACCCTTCGGTTTTTGATGGAATCTATGCCTGTGGTATTTACATTTCAAGTTTTCGTGGGTCTATGGGAGCCCGTGCGTGGATTTGTTTACGCGCCACAGAGCAGCGAAATCCTAGATGATCGTCACGCGATGCTGGCCGTTGGGGCGTTCAGCGATCAGCACGGGAACCAGTGGGTAGTCGCTCGGAACAGTTGGGGTGCTGGTTGGGGCGATCAAGGGCATTGTTACTTGCCTGCCGACTTCTTCAACCGTTTCGTCCAGCATGCTTACATTGTGGAGCTAGTATCGGAGCCTACGCAATGAGTTCGAAAGGCTGGTCCTGCTCGTCAGGGGGTGTCGTCAGATGGCCTGCAGTGTCCCTCTGAATCTTCTCGTTCAAATTCCATTTGGGGGGCAAGAAGAGCTCGGGAAGTTGTGGCAGTGGGTTAAACTTCGCCTTGATCCGTTTCCGGCCGCTTAGTAGTTCGGGTGCTGCGACGCGGCAGTATTTATCCACTTCACAGAAAAGGCCCTGGCAATCAATGGCGTGCAAATTTCGGCCCCAAAGCCCTGGGAACTCGTGTCCAAGCCTCCGAAACTCCTCGTCCTGTTGGTCGACCATCCATTTGATGGCATCGCTCGGAGAGTATTCACCAAGGTGCTCGAACACCTTTTTCAGTCCCCGGACAGCACCGGGACCTGGGCAGGTGAAATCGTTCTCGCTAAAGTTCACCAAGCTAGAATAGTTGAGGTCGATTGCGACTTGATAGGACATAAAGTCACCCATGAGGGGATACGCTCTAAGCAAGCGGAAAACCTGGCCTAGGCACTGCGCTTCGAGGATATCGTTCGCGATCCTGTGCAATACAAACATGTGCCTGAAAAGTTCAGCATGGTTCTCATACTTACGTGACTTGCCGTAGGGGTTTGCAGCACAAAGAATGAAAGCCCCAGTGTAAAGGGGGCCTCCCGCCTTCGAAATGGTGTCCAAGGCCCTCACAAGGGAGCCGTCTGAGAGGTCAGCAATCAACGGTTGGCGACCTAGAATAGCGTGAAGCCCCTCCCAGGTTTCGATGCGACTGAAGAATCGAAAGGCGACAAGGCGAAATAGCCTGTCCGCTGGCGGACAATTGTCGGCGCTATAGGCGATCTGGCGAATCAAATATTGTGAGACCCGATCTGTGGCGCGATATACGTTGCAAAACTTGTATTCGCGGATGACCGGATCGTCGCTCCAAGGTCTTGCGCCGCCGCCGAGACGCTTGCGAAATGCGCTCTGGCGCTTATGTGCAAAATTCCAATATAGATCGTAAACCCCTTCCCTGGGTTTTGGTTCTGTCATCCTTGACTTCCTCCTACCTAGCGCTGCCTGTAGAAGACCCCAGTCCCATGCAAATGGAAGTATCGGGCATCATCCAACAACGGCAACGCAGCCAACCTTTCTCCTAAAGTGTATCTAAACCGCTTCTCGCCCGTGAAATGGTCGAGGACGATTGCCCCTCCAACGACGGTCCTCTCGCAGCAAATTTCAAGAGCGGCCTTAGAGGGCGTGTAGTTGTCCGTGTCCAAGAAGCTGAGAACCAGACTCTCTTTATCTAGCCGGTGGCAGGTCTGTACGATATCGCCAGCCACCAGTTCGACACGCCGACCCGCCAAATATCGTGCTACGGCGTCGTAATCGACATCGGCACAGTCTGGATGGTCGTACATGTCCAGCGGACTCCGCCTCGGCGGGAATCCGGAGAAGGAATCAAACGCGAAAACCTTCCAGTCCACTCCGAGGGAGTCGATCAATCTAGAAAGGAGCATCGTCGTCCCGCCCCGAAAAGCGCCGAATTCAGCTACGACGCCATCAAGACCAAGTCGAGCGGCATTCAGGAGGCACTGGTAGATGTGCACGATGCAATTTGCGTAGCCGTTTGCGAGCGAAGGCACTAGCAACCGGTCCATTTCTCTTTGAAGAGTGTTGTTCCGAAATCGATAGTGCTCGTAGCCGGCCAAGAGGACTCTGGGAGAGCCAATGATATGGGGCAAGGCTGTAAGGAGTATCTCCTCTTTCTCCGCGTCAGCGGCTACTACAAGCACGTCAAACTGATATTGCGCGAGCTCTTCAAACGGGCTTACGGGTACGGACATCAGCGGGAAAGACTCTTTAACCCCCTCTGCAAAGATCCCGCCGATCTGTTGTACTAAACCGGAGCTTGACGCTTTCGCCACCAACTCGGCTGTGGTCGTCGTCAGGCCCAGAATTCCCACGTGCTTCGCGCCGCCAATTAGGGCGGAAGCCATATCTGCAAGAAGGTCATCCGAAAAACTCATTGGCCTAAAGATTACGGGCTGACAAACCAGTTTTACTTTTGTCGTACGATTCTGATCTCGGCCCAAGGGCCGGCCCCTTTACCTCACGTATTTGCACACTTAAGCTGACGAGGGAAGCGCCCTTGACGCGTCTAGCTTCTAGCAATGTGAAACCCCTGACCGCGCATGGCGGCACGTGCATAATGGTAAACCTATCTTCAATGGGGAGTCTACAGTTGCTTTTCAGACCATCAAAGCCAAGGACCCTCGCCGAACTAGTTCAGCAATGGGACTCTCTTGCTGTGCTTCGCGCCGAGCAGTTGGACTCATCGTTGGACCTGAGCTATTTTCGCGTCCTTGTACCGTCAATCCTGAACCTTATTGCGGACGAATCTCTGGATCTAGTTCTGGACGCGGGTTGCGGCGTTGGAGCACTGACTCCTTTTTTGAACCAAGCGGGGGCGTCGGTTCTTGGAGTTGATCCGAGCCTGCTCAGTATCGAGGAGGCCAGGAAGCGGCACGGGCACCTGGCGTCCTTCGAGGCCTGCACGATCGAGGAATTCGCCTCTGGGCGATGCGGTGGGTGCTCTGTCGTAGTCGCAAACATGGTTCTGATGGACACTCCGGATGCGAGCTCCTTCGTCAACGCCTGTAGACGAGCGTTGGGGCCTGGAGGGGCCTTAATAGCAACGATCACCCACCCATGCTTTTGGCCAATTTACAAGGGCTATTCGACGGAATCCTGGTTTCACTACGAAGAAGAGATTTTTGTAGAGGCTCCTTTTACGATCAGTCTCGATCGTTCAGTTGAAGCCCTGACCACGCACGTTCATAGGCCACTGGAAACCTATCTCGAAATTCTGATAAGGGCGGGTTTCCTGTTGGAAGGGCTGTATGAGCCGGGGCCCCCGCCCGATGTAAGAAATATTGTGTCGAGGGAATGGGAGCTGCCGCATTTTCTCGCTTTACGCGCCCGTATGCCCTAGGCGCTGGAGAAGCAATTTCCTGTCTGTTCGAAATCGTTTTACCGTCGTGTGTTCGGCGACAACGTCGCCCTTCCCGACGGATAGCTGGCACGGCATCGACTTTGACGCTGAAAAGACGATTTGCTCAAGCCACTTGTTGATCTGCGTTCTGGGAATGAAGCCACATCCATACTGGTCCGAGGTCGCCCCCCAAATTTGGGTGGCCCCGCGATGCTGGCGCGCTAGGCCAGCTATGTATTCTGTCAAGCCTTCGTCGATCTGAAATCCAGATCGGGCCGCGAAAACGATGGCTTTAGAAGCAGAATGAAAAGGAACTGGATTTGGACGGAGGTTAATCCTTAGCGTGCGATCTCGCAGGCCATCCAGATAGCCCTCGTCAAAGATGCGCACGCGGCCCGTCCGAGAAAGGTCAGCGACGATAGCGTCGACATTCAGGAATGTCGACTTTGCGAGGTTTGCGTACGATGGCTCCAGCAGGCCCTCTCTAAAGGCCCACGTGAAGCCCAGGGGCCAAGCGTCCACCAGAAGGCCTTCCGACCGAAACTTTGCCCCTCCGAATCTGTTTATTTCAGGCGCGAACGCTTGGACTTTCTTCGCGAAACGGTTCATCGAGGTTCCAGGAACGACGACATCAATGTCTCTAAAGTCCGCCGTTCTGCCGAAAAGGTGGACTTCACGTATGAATCCACCGAAGAGGGCGAACTCAGACCAGCTTGCCATCGCGCGGAACAGCCGATCTCGGATCGGGAGACCTGCTCCCTCAAGGAATCCGACAACGCTCTTGCGAACTCCCTCATTGGTGAGTTCGATCATCGCGCCTGGAATAGGTCGCGGTATAGATCTGATGCAAAACTATCCGTCATCCCAGCTACGTAGTCGGCGACAAGCTTCTTTTGGCAGTATTCGCGGCTCATCGCACCGGATGCCGTGTCTTCCCTATAGACGGACCGATAGTTGTCAGACAAGAGCTTAAACGCCTTGTCCGGGAAGGACTTAACCGACAACCTGTCGACATCACCGCTAACGACCGCCTCATGGAAGGATTCCATGAGACCGTGTATGATCGTTTTTCCCCGGATTTCCAAACGTAGCACATCGCCCGTTGGATAGACAAACTTCTTAGCGCAGCTTTTTGAAGCGTTGACGAGTCCGGCCACTCCGCTCGATTCATAGAGCTCACCGTGAAACCGACCTTCCATGATCCTCGTGTATTCGCGGTCGAAGGCCTTGGCGACCTCGTTCAAACAATGGCGGACGAAGTATATCCGATAGATTTGGATAAACTCCTCGCTTGACCGTGAGTTTGTTGTAGGTTCTGCGCACTCGAAGCTTGTAACGCACTGATTGACGATGCTTTGAAAGAGTTCGCTAGCGGCCCCTCCCGACCAGTGCTTGACATGATCAGCAAACTCCGCCCAACTGGCGAGACCTTTCCTGATTGCGTCCTCCACGTCGACCACACTGTACACAATATCATCCGCCGCCTCTACCATCAGCGAGATTGGGTTGCGGCTCCCAGCGGTGCCGGTGGCCTCCTCCACCTCTTTCATTTGGGGGTTTTCCGACTTGAAATGGCCCGGCTTTTTGTAACCCTGCTTGTCAGAAAACTCTGGTGTCCCGACCTGGTCGCTTCGGGCGATATATTTGCGGGCTGCGGATAAAGTGCCCACAGTGAGGTCGAGATTGCGCCGCCCTAGAAGCTGCAAACGGGTCAACAGACGAATAGTCTGAGCGTTCCCTTCGAAATTCGTCAGGTCCTCTCTTTCTTGTGCATCAGTCAACCGGTTGGCCTGTCCGAAATCCTTGAACCACAGTTGGATCGCTTCCTCCCCAGCGTGACCGAATGGAGGGTTGCCAAGATCGTGAACCACGGCGCAGGTCGCCGCGATTTCCTGGATGCATTGCGACTCCTCAGGTTCGATTCGCTGGTCGGCCTCGAGCAGCTTGCCCACTCGAATGGCGATGCCACGCGCCGCAATCGCGACCTCGAGGGAGTGCGTTAGCCTTGTCCGCACCGTGTCCAAGCTCTCTAAGGGAAACACCTGCGCTTTGTCATGCAACCGGCGGAACGGGGTCGAGAATATGACACGAGCATAGTCAGATTGAAATTCGCCAAGCCGGTCGTTTCCTGTTCCGCGGTCCAACCGAACGGGCCGAAGGAGGGTCTTCCAATCCATAAGTCTCACCAATGCGGATCGTACCAGGAATGGAACCCTAATGTGCCCTGGGGCAAGGGCTCCTAATCGACCATTGTTGCTGGTAGCATCTGAACGTGACTTACCGAAATGCCACGTTCGCAACTGTGGCCGGTATTAGGTCCCTTTTGGAAGGTGGGCACTGCATCGAGGTCCGGGGCCAGGAAGTCTTGGAGGAAGTCAATCGCACTTCGGTCCTGGAAATGCCTCTTGAGCGCTGCATAATACTTCCGGGCAGAAGCAACAGCGTTTTCGCAGCGATCGCCGAAACCGTATGGGTCCTCGCGGGAAGAGACGATATTGCGTTCCTTGAGCCCTATCTTCCAAGAGCCGCCGATTACTCGGATGACGGCCTCGCTTGGCGCGCAGGTTACGGACCAAGGATAAGGCGTTGGGGCGGTGTCGATCCGGTTCGGGAGCTGACCGCCATGTTGCGAGATGATCCGAACACAAGGCGGGCCGTGACATCAATTTTCGACCCCGGCCGCGACTTCGTCGCTTCAAAGGACATACCATGCACGAACTGGATGCATTTCTTGCTAAGAGATGGGCGGCTTCTAATGAATGTCGTGATCAGAAGTAACGACGTTATGTGGGGGTTCTCTGGAATAAATACTTTTGAGTGGAGTGTCCTGCACGAGCTGCTCGCGAATTGGGTAGGCAGTGAGGTAGGAGAGGCCACGTTTTTCTCATCATCGTTTCACCTCTACCAACGTCACTATCAGAGAGGACGCCACGTCTTAGATAGATTTTCCGGTAAGACCTGCTACGAATTTGGTCTACGTTCGCCCCGGTCGATTGTCGGGTTGGAGGACATGGATGACCTCCTCGCACTTTGGTTTTCTCTCGAGGCGAAGATCAGGCTGAACCCGGACGCCCTAGACCTTGCGACTCCGCAGCTAGCTGATCCACTGTTTAACCATTTTCTCCAAATCCAGCAGATCTACTACGGGCTAAGGCAATGGTCGGCGGCCGAAGTTGCCTTGAGAATTGGCGCCTTGCCGGAGACCGACCTAACCGCGGCGGCCTGCGAATACGCGGTGCGCAAAAACAGGATTGCCTTGGAGTTCCTCCCACATGAGCGGGTTCAAGCATTCTTGGGTGCGTTCGATGGTTCGGGTGCGACCGACAGCGAGGATCTTTCGCTAGAAAAACTCTTTTCTGCCATAGCTCTCCTACATGCTGAGAAGAACCAGGCCTACGGCGACAGCTGGAAGAAGAGGGGCGAGCAGATTAGTATCATGGCGAACATCGCGCGAAAAGTGGATCGCATCGCCAACTCAGTTAGTATGTCGCCGCCCCGGGACGAGTCGCTGTTTGACACTGCTGTGGACCTGCTCGTGTATTGTCTGAAGTATGAGACTTTCCTCGCCGAACTTGATGACGGACTTGCGCGGCAACTTTTTGGAGATGCACCTCCAACGTCCGTGCCTCACAGTGAGAACCTAGCTAGGTTTAACTTTCTACTGGACAAGTGTCGGGACACATATCGGGCGGCTGCCCCGGTGCGGGGCGCACGTAGCGCCGAAAGGATCGGCCTAAGGTTTAGTCAGCTCGAGCGTTGTTTTGGCGGCGAGGTGTGCGAAGCAGTCGAGCGGCTCCGCCGGTGCGTCTTGCTTGCTGACCAAGTCATTGCGATGATCAAGGGGCTGGTCACCTTTGACCGGGATGCGGCCCGGAGATTTATCTCAGCGTGGAGTGGATCTGCCGCGGAGGCACCTGGCGACTTGTAGATGGCAGCGAGGAATAGTCGCCTAATATCTGACACCTGCACCCCCGGGTAAATTGGCCCCATGAGCCAGCCTTACTGTCGCGTTTTCAACTTCTCCGCCGGGCCTTGCACGCTGCCTGTTTCCGTGCTCGAGGAAGCCCGCGACGGCCTTCTGAACTGGAACGACGCTGGTATGAGCGTGATGGAGATGAGCCATCGCAGCAAGCCGTTCGAAGGCATTCTCACGGAGACGGAAAAGAACCTGCGGGCGCTGATTTCGATCCCTGACAACTACAAGGTTTTGTTCCTACAAGGCGGGGCTTCGATGCAGAACACGATGATCCCGCTGAACTTCTTACGCGAGGGGCAGACGGCGGATTACGTGGTCACGGGAGCTTGGGGGAAGAAATCCTGGGAGGCGGCCGTCCTTGTCGGCAACGTCCATTTGGCGCATGACGGCAAGGCGAACAACTATAGCGACGTTCCCGATCTCGGGTCGCTCTCGTACAGCAGCAGCCCTTCTTACATCCACTTCACGAGCAACGAGACGATCCACGGGGTTGAGTTCGGCGGCGACCCGGTTTTGAAGGCCCCGGTCGTTTGCGACATGTCGAGCGACATCTTGTCGCGTAAGGTGGACGTGTCGAAATACGCGCTGATCTATGCGGGCGCGCAGAAGAACATGGGCCCGGCGGGCGTCACCGTGGTCATCATTCGGGACGATCTGCTCGCCAAGGTCCCCGAAAAACAGCACCCGATGCTCGATTACAAGTTGTTCGCGGAGAACGACTCCATGTACAACACGCCGCCCTGCTGGGGCATCTACATGTGCGGGCTCGTTTACAAGTGGGTGAGCGCCGAGGGCGGGGTCGAGGAGATGGGCCGACGGGCGAAGGCCCGGACCAAGCTGGTATACGACGCTATCGACGGATCGGGCGGCTTCTACAAGGGCCACGCAGCAACGGCGGCGCGCTCGATCATGAACGTCACGTTCACCCTCCCCAGCGAGGAGCTGACCGACAAGTTCGTGAAAGAAGCGAAGGCGGTCAAGCTGGACGGGCTGAAGGGCCACCGTTCGGTCGGCGGCTGCAGGGCGAGCATCTACAACGCGTTCCCTCTTGAGGGATGCGAACTGCTCGCTTCGTTTATGAAGGAGTTTCAGGCGAAGAACAAGTAGGTGTCGTAGAATGCACTGTGATGGGCGAACTGATTGTCTCCAATCCGGAAATTCTCGGCGGAACACCCGTTTCCGCGGGAACGCGGGTTCCCGTCCGGACACTTTTTGAATACCTGAAAGACAATTACACGCTGGATCAGTTCCTTGAGTGCTTCCCGACGGTAACACCTGAGAAAGCCTTGAAAGTGCTTGCAGAATCCGAGAACGCACTGCTAGGTCTCCGCACTGCATGAGGATCTTTCTTGAAAGGTCCCATTGAAAATCGTCAAGCTGCCTGGCGGGACATTCGTGGCCGATTAACGCTTGGGCGAGGTCTGCACATCTATGCAAAGCAAGAACACCATGCAACTGCTGCAGTCGTGGTATGCAAGTCAATGTAATGGCGAGTGGGAACACACATGTGGAGTCCGCATCGTTACCTCGGATAACCCTGCTTGGAATGTAACCATCTCTTTAGTTGGCACCTCCGCTGAGGGCAAGAACATTCCGCCGTTTCGCTCACCGGACTATTCGAAAAATGATGAGGATTGGGTCGATTGCAGGCTTTCCGACGACGGCAATGAGTTTTGGGGCGTGGGTGATCAACATAAATTAGAGTTCATCATTCAGTATTTCCTCAAGTACGCAAGTGCGAAATCATAGCGGAGGTGGACCCACAAGCTAAGCCATGCTGGCGCCTTAGGGTACAGTCCCGGAACCTGCGAAATTGAGTAAGACGCACCTTCCGCTTGGCACATTTCTGAACACCGCGACGGTCGCCGTTGGCGGCTACGCGGGTTACCTGGTGGGCGAGGGAATCCCTGTCCAGTACAAGGATGTGGCGATGGGCGGGCTGGGGTTGGTGACGATCTGCCTCGGCGTGAAGATGTTTCTGGAGGCCAAACACATCTTGATCATCGCGGGCGCGATTGCCTTGGGTGGGGTACTCGGCTTGCTTTTGGGATTGCAGGCGGGGGTCGACCATTTCGGCGTTTGGGCGATGCACCAGTTCAACGGCGAGCATTCGGGGCACTTCGTGGAGGCGGTGGTAACCACCAGCATTTTGTTTTGTGTCGGGCCTATGACCTTGATCGGCTGCCTTCGAGAGGGGCTCGAGGGCAACATCGAGTTGCTCGCCATCAAGTCGACCCTGGACGGGGTCGGCGCGTTTTTCTTTGCGGCCGCTTTGGGGCCGGGGGTTCTTGTGACGGCCGGCATCGTCCTTATCGTGCAGTCGGCGATTACGCTGCTCGCGAGGCCGCTTCAACCGCTGGTCAAGGACGTAGAGGTTCTCTCCGAGATCACGGGGGCAGGCGGCATTATGCTGATGGGAATTGGGCTCGGGATTTTGAAGATCAAGGATATGTCGGTCACGTCTTACCTGCCCGCGTTGGTGCTCGCCCCGCTCGGGGTTTTCGTGATGCGGAAGTTTCCGAAAAGGAAGGTTGTGGTTGAGTAGGGGGAACTTCTGCGACCCCTGCCGGGGTCGGGGAAGGGGCGGTGGGCCGTCCCGGGGTATCGCTTTCCGCCTTTGCCTTTGGCTTCGGCGGACCGCGCTCAACCACCGGGCTAACTTCTTTGACCCCTGCCGGGGTGTTCCGGAGGGGCGTGTCTGCGCGTGTCCCGCACGCTTTGAGAGGGTGGGCGCTATGAATGTATTTGAGGGGCGGGCTGTGAAGGTCGAAAGCAGGGGGCAAGCTTTCTCTCGACCCGCACACCCATTCGGCAGGCTCCCGTCGACAGGCGCACGGCCTGTAGGGGACTTGGGATTAAGAGTCCCGACAAGTCGGGATGCAGACATGTGCGCTACGGGCGCCCTTCGGACATTGTTAACGGCTCGTGCCATCGCTATTTCGATTGCCTTCGGCTTTTTCCTCGGCGTCTCACACGCTCAAACCCTGCCCACTCTCGCACAGCCAACGCCACCCCCGCCTCCTGAGGCATGGGACAGCCCGCAGGCGACCCTGCAGACTTTTCTTCAGGACATGAAGGCTTCGCGGACAAGCGAGGCGAGAAAAGCCTTGGACCTTTCGGACGTGCCCTTTCCGGTCCGCGACACGGAAGGCGACCGGCACGCCGCGCTCCTGGCCTCGGTGCTTTCGCGGGTCCACGATCTAAAAGTTAGCGGCGTCCCCGCGAACCCGGCGGGGACAACGGTGACTATTCCCGTGAAGCTCAAACACGGAGAGGAAGTGGGCGTCCTCACCCTCGACAAGAGCCGCACCGGGGTTTGGAAGTTTGATTCGGAGACGGTTTCGACACTGCCGCATCTTTACCGCGCGATGCAAGACGAACCGCAAGATAACGGCCTCGGCCCGTTCCCCGATCCAGAGCCGGACCCTTCGATGTTGGTTCGCGCTGTAATTCCTGATTTCCTGCTCCACTCTTTTCTATGGTTCGAGCTGTGGCAGTGGGGTGGCCTGCTTGTTTTGGCCTGTGCCGCGTACATCCTGTCGTTCATCGTCAGGGTTCTGGTAAGGATCATCCTGCGCTTATTTCTGCGCCGAATTGAGGGGGGCCTAACCCCAGGCACAGAGTGGTCCCTCCGCCGATCAGCCGGCCTGCTTGCGGCGGTGGGGCTTTGGTGGACTCTTTACCAATACCTAGGGCTTGAAGGGACGAGCTATCTACTGCTGGTATTCCTGCTCAAGGCCTATTTGTTCTGCTCGGTCGCCTGGGCGGCGGATGCGGTTTTTGACCTGCTCCTCGATACCTTCCGAGCAAGGGCTTCCGCCTTGGTGCGGCGCGCAGACGACATCCTGATCCCAATTGCCAAGAAGTTCGTGAGGTTCATCTTCGTGCTGCTCGCTCTCCTCGGGTTCGCCGCAAGCATGAGCGTGAATATCGAGGGCCTTATGGCGGGCCTGGGTATTGGAGGTTTGGTTCTGGCTCTGGCTGGAAAAGACAGCGTGGAAAACATCTTCGGCTCGCTGACGATCATCTTCGACATGCCGTTCGGGATCGGCGACTATATAAAAATGCCCGGGGCTGAGGGAACGGTGGAAGAGATCAACCTGCGCAGCACGCGGATTCGGACAACGCAGGACACCCTGATCACGATGCCGAACAGCAACCTCATCAAGGCGTCGGTAGAGAACTACGGGGCGAGACGCGCCCGCCGGTTTGCGGCTACCGTACCGATCAGCTACGCAAACGATCTCTCGCGCCTCAAGACGTTCTGCGAGAAGGCGCGAACGGCGGTAAGAGGAATTGAGAAGGTTAGAGAGGAAGACGCCTACGTCGAGTTGAACACCATGGATTCGAGTTCGATTGGCTTGACCGTTCAGATCTTCTTTACAACGGAGGAGTATTCGGAAGAACTCCAACTACGAGAAGAAGCGATTGCCGCTCTTCTGGGCGCTGCAGCGGAGGCCAAAGTGGTTCTCGGCGTGGCCAGTTGGAACGCTTCCCTGCCGGAGCCAACCCAAATCTCGGAACAGCCGGGCGAAAAAGCATGACGTCAACTCAATACAAGATCCTCGTTTTCGGTTTGGCCGTGGTGGCTGGCCGTGTCAGCCTTTGCCAGAGCCGCCTCCCCGAAATGCCGCGATACGACCGATATGCGGCCCTGCGGTCCGAGGTTTACGGTTCGGTTAAAGGCGGTTTGGTGAACGTCACTTGGACGCCTGACGGGAGCAGCTTCCAGTTCATCAAAGACGGCAAGATGGTTCAGTACAACGTCGCCAAGAAGTCCCTTTCGGAATCGAAGAATTCATCTCTGGCGGAACCGGTGCTTACACTGGGGGAGGAACGGCAATTGGAGCGCATGAGCCCAGGCCGGGGCCGGCAGTATTCGGAAACCTTCTCGCCCGATGGGGGCCTGCGAGCTTTCTACAAGGATTTCAATGTTCACATTGAACCCAGCACCGGTGGGTCGACAGTGGATGTGACAACCATCGGCAATTCGATGAGTCGAACGAAGTTCGGCCAGGCAAGCTGGGTTTACGGTGAGGAGTTCGAAGTCACAGAGGCGATGTGGTGGTCCCCGGACGGGAAAAGGCTCGCCTATTACGGGTTCGACGAAAGCAAGGTTCCCGACTATTACGTGCCCCTCGGCTACACGCAAATCCAAGACCGGCTTGAAGTAGAGGCGTACCCGAAAGCGGGCGTTCCAAACCCGGTCGTCAGTCTCAGCGTATACGACGTCGCTTCAAAGCGAACTGCCCAGGTTGACACTGGATTTCAAGACCCTGCCCTCGGCGAATACGTGTTCGACGTGCGATGGTCGCCTGAAGGAACTGAACTCCTGTTCAACCGCACCAACCGGCATCAAAACCACCTGCAACTGGTTGCGGCAAACCGTGAGTCTGGCGCGTGCCGGGTCGTGGTCGACGAGAACTGGTCGAAGACGTGGAACGACATCCACCCTCAGATCGAGTGGCTGAATCCAAAAGATGGCGCCCCCAAACAGTTTCTTTGGCTATCTGAGCGAAATGGGTTTCGCAACATCTATTTAGGGGACCTTTCCGGCAGCCCGCTCAAGCCGGTCACAAATTTCGATTCCTTTGAGGTGGGAAGCGTTCTGGGGATCGATCAAAAGCGCAAACTTATCTTCTTCACGGCTCGAGACGGCGACAATCCGTACAAGGTTCAGCTTCATCGGGTCGCCTTCGACGGTTCTGGCGAGAAGCGGCTCACGGATCCAGCCTTTAGCCATAGCATACAACTGGCGCCCGATTTCCGTCATTTCACGGACGTCGAGCAGACGCTCGCTTCTCCCCAGAAGACCTTGCTCGTCGACGACGATGGCAAGGTGATTGACACGCTTAGCGCATCCGATACATCCGGCTTTGAGAAATTGGGCCTGAGGAAGATGGAGCAGGTTGTATTCAAAGCGGCGGATGGCAAGACCGACCTCTATGGCACGGTGCAATACCCATCCGACTTCGATCCGGCAAAGAAGTATCCGCTTGTGGTTAGTGTGTATGGCGGACCCGAAACGGGTGGCGCCCCTGAACGGTTCCAAATACCGAATCCCCTCACCGAATTAGGCTTTATCTTCGCCGCCTTCGAGGGGCGGGGGACGAACGGGCGCGGCAAAGCCTTTAAGGACGCCGCCTACGAAAAGCTCGGTGTCGTCGAGATCGACGACCAGGCGGCGGGGGTGAAGTACCTAGCCCAGCGACCCTACATCGACGGAGACCGGGTCGGGATCTACGGCACTTCCTACGGGGGGTTCGTTTCGCTAATGTGCCTGCTGCGGCACCCAGAGGCCTTTCAGGTTGCGGTATCGGGATCCCCAGTGACCGACTGGCGAAACTATGACTCGGTTTATACGGAGCGCTACATGGGGCTGCCCACGCCGGAAGATAACCAAAGCGGATACTCGGCTGGCTCGGCGACCCGATACGTTGCCAACCTCAAAGGTCGGTTGATGCTCTATTACGGCACGGCAGACGATAACGTTCACCCCTCGAACATGATGCAACTTGTATCGGCGCTTCAACGAGAGGGGCGCAGCTTCGACATGATGGTTGGCCCCGACAAAGGCCACTCGGCGATCGACGATGACAGGCAGTGGGAATACTTCGTCGACTATCTGATTCTTCACCCCGATCAGTGAGCGAAAAAGTGCCAAGAAAACAGCATCTTTGCTCTCTAGATTAGAGTCAATTTGACCGTACCATATCAGTAACCCCGTGAGATTGTCGAAGAGATTCACTGCGATATGCGTTGCGCTGGCGGCCTGCTTTGTCTGCTACGCGTCGAACGATTTTCACCCCCTGGTTTCCAAGGATTCTAGGAACCGATACGAGGACGCCCTCGTGGAGGCCTCCCGAAGCGATTACCAGCCGGCGCTGGCAAAGCTGGAATCCCTCTTAATGGTGGACGCGGTACCGATCGCCATCGACAAACAGAATCTTCCCTCCGAGGCTCGCGGCTACGACGAGAGCGTGCAGAAGGGAATCGCAATCTGGCGGGACGCTTTGCCCGATTGCCCGTACCGAATGACTCGCGACGGGAATGAACGGCCGGCTGTGCTGGTCAAATTTGTGAAGCAGCTCGACGAGCAGGGCGGCGACCTTCAGGGCATGATCAAAGCCCAGCATGAGTTTCGCTGGACCGGGTCTCGGCACACGTCCACCCTCACCTGCACGCTATACGTTGTCTACAAGTGCGAAGGACGCAATTTGAGCCGCTCTGAAGCGGCGGAAGTCGTGGCTCACGAATTGGGCCACCTTCTGGGGCTCACCGACGCGCCTGACACAGTTGGACTCATGGGGCCGTTCGTGGCGGGGCAGCCTCGGCTGAAGCCGTCAGCAGCCGAGCTGGATGCGCTCCATCAGCTTCGTCAGCTCGTGCGCGACGAGATCGACAAGATCGAAGACGAGCTCTAGAGAATCGTCTCCAAAGCCTCGATCAATCGATCGATCTCCGCGACGGTATTGTAGTGGACCGCGCTAACGCGAACGACGCCATCGACCAAATCGATCCCGGCCGCCTGGCATAACCGGTGCGCATACATGTGGCCGCTGCGGATCCCAATTCCTGCCGCGCAAACTTTGGTTGCGATGTCAAGCGATTTCTTCTTGTGCAGGAAACTGATAGTGGGAACGCGCTCCGCGCCGGAGATTCCGGGCCCGACGATTTTCACGCCTTTCTTGGATGACAAATAATCAATCAGCCGACTTTGGAGCGGAAGCTCCAGCTCTGTCGCAACTTCAAAAGCCCTCTGGACTGTTTTGTGGGTGACCTCACCCTCTTCGCCCGCGAGCATCGTAAAGTAATCGCGCGAAGCGAGCAACCCGGCGCACGCCTCATGCGAAGGGCCGCCAGGCTCGAACTTGTAGACTTGGTCCTTCGGAATGAAAAAATGATTGGGGCCGGTCAGTTGCTCCAAAGCTTCATTCTTGCCGTATAAAACGGCCATGTGGGGCCCAAAAACTTTGTAGACGCTATAGGCATAGAAATCGACGTCCCATGCTTGAACGTCGATCGCTCGGTGGGGGGCATAGGCTACGCCATCGACCACGACTCGCGCTCCGAAGCGATGAGCCAACTTGGTGATCGCGGCCACATCGACGATTTGGCCAAGGAGGTTCGAAACATGGGGAAAGGCAACGATACGCGTCTGGCCATTCAGAAGCTCTTTGAGTTCACTCATGGAGCATTCAAAGTTATCTGGATCCATTTTCCAGGTGTGGACCTTGAACTTCTTGGCCTTCATCTTCGCCCACGGCCCCGCATTCGCCTCATGAGCGGTCTCGGCGATCACAATCTCGTCCCCCGGCTCCAGGGCGCGCTCGTAACATTCAGCGAGCATTGCGCAAAGCTGTGTGGTTGAGGGACCGATTATCGCCTTCCCCGCCTTTCCCGCGTTTACAAACACATTTGCAAAGTGGTGGGCCTCGGCGACGGTATCGGTCGCCTTCCTGGACAGATCATAAGGCGCGCCTAACTGGACGTAGCTCGACCGCATGTAGTCGCGCATCGCGTCGGGCACGCTTGCGGGAACCTGCGAACCACCCGCGTTCTCAAGAAAAATGAAGTCTGACGCAAGGGCTGGGAACTGTGCTCTCAGCCTGGCGACGTCAGGGGCGGCGGTCATTGCGTGAGCCATTGTATTCAGTTTAGCTTAGGTTGGGGGTGCGAAGTCGTTGAGTCCTCGAGTCGTTGAGTCTTTGAGGGGTGAGCCGCGGAGTTTGGCGCCGGCGGCCGTTCGACACCCGGCTTGAAAAACACGCATAATTGGGGCAAGCCAATGAGCATCTTCCGGGATTTCGGAGCCGCATCGAACAGGAACGCCGCGCCGGCAACGACCGTGATCGTGATTGCGATCATTGCGAGCTTTGTTTTGGCCTGGGGGGCAATTAGGGAGTTGCCCAGCATGCTGGCTTTTGTATCGGCCCCGAGTGTGGCGTTTAGCCGACCCTGGACATTCTTTACTTTTTCGTTTGCCGTTATACCGAACCAGAATTCGGCAATTGGAATCTTCTTTGGCTGCGTCTGGCTCTGGAGCATAGGTGGATCAGTTGAGCGAGAGCTCGGACTCCTGAAATACATCTTCGTCTGGTTCGGTTTCAGCGCTCTTTCAGCAATCTGCGTTTTAGTTGGCTCATCCGTGTTGCATCTCGGAGCGGTTGCCCTCGCGTCTCCCTGGATACCCCTCAGCATGGTCACCGTTATGTGGGGAACGCGAAACCCGGACGCGCCCTTAACCTTCATGTTCGTCCTGCCAATCACAGGCAAGTGGCTCGCATGGCTGTCGGCCGCGTTGGTTTTCTTTGCTACGACGCCGCCCAGTTTCCCGCTTGCCGCATGTGCAGCGGTGCCCTGCATCCTCGCTTACTTTTTCGCGGCGAACAAGATTGCGTTTATGCCGTTTTCCAAGGCCGATTTGAAATACATGGGTGGCGCGAAGAAATGGGAACGGTATGACAAGTCCTACTATGAAGAAGTTCAGCGCCGCGAAAAGGATCGGGACGAACGAGAACGGCTGCGCAAACTGTTCGAAGGCAGCATTCAGGACGACCCCGAGAAAGACCGTTAACCAGGTCAAAGCCTAAAGCAAACATACTTTCCTTGCGCTTTGAGCGAGTTTCACGTGATTCTGCGGTATTTTTTACCGGATGAATCGAACCTTGCTCGGTCCCGTTTTCCTGTGCGCACTCAGCGCGTCGTGCTTTGGCCAACTCGGCCGAAACTATCACCTCGAAGACGTGACCTGGAGGATCTCCTTTGACCAGGCCAAGTCCACCATCCAGGGCGACGTGGTCAACACCCTTACGCCGCTAATGGACGGAATTGAAAAGCTTGCCCTTAACGAGGGAAAGCTGGACATAGGCAAGGTCACGGTCAACGGGGAGGACGCGAAGTTCGAAATCGACGCGCTGCATGAGCAGATGATCATCTCGCTGCCAAAGCCGGCAAGCCGAGGAGATCAGCTAAGGGTCGAGGTGGCTTATTCGGGCCAGCCTCAGGCTGGCGTCTACTTTGTGGATCCCGATCGATCAACCAGGCCGATCACCACCAAGGTGGTCTACACCCAAGGAGAGTCGGAGGATACACGCTACTGGCTTCCCACTTACGACGAGCCGGAGGATAAGGCGACAAGCGAGGGCTTCATCACCGTTCCAAAAGGTTATTTCGCCTTGAGCAACGGCACCCTCCTCGACATTCAGCATCTTGGCGATCAAGATGTGTTTCATTGGAAGATCGACCAGCCCCATTCGACCTATCTCATCAGCTTTGCGGCGGCAAAGTTCGCTGTTGGCCAAGAGAATTGGGGTGACCTTTCGGTGAACTGGTACGTTCCCGAGGGGGCAGAGGAAATGGGCGCTCCAACCTTTGGGGGAACGGCCGATATGGTCCGCTTCTATAGTGAACTCACAGGGGTGAAGTACCCCTACAGCAAGTTCGCGCAGTCGGCTGTTCCCGATTTCCCGTTCGGCGGTATGGAGAACATAACCGCCGTCACCCAGTCTATCGACGCATTGCATTTGGCGCAGGATTCGGACGTTAGCGACAGTCGCGGGCTAGTCCTTCACGAACTGGCCCATCAGTGGTTTGGAGATTTGGAGACGTGCGACAGTTGGCCGAACAACTGGCTAAACGAGGGTTTTGCCACATTTCTCCCCCATTTCTATTTCCGCTACAAGGACGGGGAGGACGCCTTTCAGATCGGCAAGCTCCAAGAGGTCGAAGGAGCGATTCAGTCGATGCAAGCCAGGGCTCGCCCTATGGTTGAGCCCAAATACAACGTGCCGATGGACCTCTTCGACGGTCACGCATATGCGGGAGGCGCCGCGCGGCTGTTCGCTTTGCAAGCGCTCCTTGGCGACAAGGCGTTTTGGTCGGCCATCCAGCAGTTTTTGACCGAATACGCATATAAGGCCCTGAATACGGACCAGTTCTTCGAATGCATGAGCAAAGCCACGGGGCGTGACCTAAGCTGGTTCGACAAGGAGTATTTCCACACGGCGGCCTTGCCCAAGATCACGGCCACCCAAAGCGCGGATACTATAACTCTATCCCAAAGCGAACCTGCGTTTACTCTCGATCTCGACTTCTGGGAGCTGGCGGCTGGCCAGTGGATAAAATCGACGGTGGCTCTGCATGGGCCAACCGCCGAAGTCAAGCTAGCCCATGCTACGGACCCTTATCTGGTTGACCCTTTGGTGAGCTGGCCGGCAACGGTCACCTATGCTCCAAAACTCCGTCCGGACGTCATTCAGGCATTATATGATCATGCGCCTAATGCGGCACAAAAGCTGAGGTTGGCCGAGGCGGCGAGCTCGGACGGAGATGCCAACCTCGTAGCCCGGCTTGCGGGATCAGAGGCCTCAAAGGATCTGAGGGCCGAGTTAGTTCACCTTGTTGCGCCGAGCCAGACAACGCTGCTTCTTAAGCTTTCGCACGACCCTGACCGTTTGGTTAGAGTGGCTGCCCTCGAACAGACCTTGCCCGGCAGGAATCCTTCCTACATACCCCGATATCAGGAGATTTGGAAGAGCGCCGCAAGCCAAGCTGAAAAGAGCGCCGCCCTAACCGGGCTCTTGCAGACGCCGTCTGGTGGAGACTATGCGGGGAAGGCCTACCATATCAAGTCTTTCGGGGACCAGTATCAGATCAGCGCGCTCGATTGGTACCGATACAACAAGAAGGATAAGGCTCGGGCTTTGGCATTAAGTTTGCTGTCCGGGAACGCCTCTGAGAACCTTCGACTTGCGGCCATCGAAGCCTTGGGTGGAGTGAAGGACGCTCCCGGCAGGAAAGTCGTGCTGCACGAGCTCTTGGACCGGTTGAGCGACAAGAGCTTGCACGAGAAAGAGTCGGCTATTTTCGCGCTTGCCGCCTATGGCAGCCGGGACGCTGTTCCCTATCTGCACAAGCTGGACGATTTCAGCATGTATCAGATACGGGTTGAAGCGCTAACGGTGGAGGCGCAACTCAAGCAAAGTGCGGGCGCGAAGTGAGTTCATGGGGATGGAGCGAGAACTTCCTTCGCCTCCATTTTGAACTCTAGCCGAACTTCGTAAACGCGGGGCCAGGGCAGAAAGATCTTCACATCGTCCAGCCCTGAAACCTCGTACTGCTTATCGCCTGCCGTGAAGTGCTGTCCCAAAAACTCGTGCTCGAAGGTGTCTTCCAGCCGCTTCCCTAGGTCGCGCCGAACAAAGCCGTTGATCAGAGTGAAGTCGGGCCCATAGGTCTCGTCCCGACTCGCCGAAGGCAGGGAATCGATGAGTTTGTACGCGACCGGACGCGTATATTTGTGGTACGCATAGTCGTTCACAAACCGATGCAGCAGGAATTCTCGTTCCGCGATTTCGCGCCGATACGGTTCCGTACCAGCCTTCTTCGAGTACAGGTACACGTTTGCAGCCGGGATCGCTGTACCCATGGTGTTGCCTGCTGTGTTCCAGCCTGCGTAGGCAACCAGCTTGGTAATGCGCCCGTTCTGAAGCAATGAGTTGAATAGCTCCGGATCGGCCGTCCCGTCCTTAGCCAGATCGATGTCGGCTACCGCGGTGGGAAGTCCCTTGTCGACGTCTTCGTTGAGTTGGCCGAGAAAGTCCTGGAATTTCTTTTCATCCCGCCCCGGCGTGTTCAAATAGATCGTGTAGTCGTAGTCGTTGTCGGTTGTCGGCCGCGCGCCACTTGCGAAGATCTGATCGTCAAGGCTCTCTTCAATGTTTTTCGACTCGAAGTTGGCGACCTTCAACCGGTCATCCGGATCGGCATACACGACTCTGACCCGCGGAATCCAGTCTGTCCTGCGCAAAAGTGCGCGGGACACAAGCACGTTTGAATGCTGATCGATCCCCTCGCAGAAGTAGACCCTGCCCCCAATTCCAAGATTGTCCACCATGTCATGGAGGTGGCGCGTTTCCGGAACGAACGGCCCGTAAGGCTTTGCGTCGTCTTGGCCAAGGATCAGGTAGTCGAACAGCCCCTTCTTGGTCATTCGCACCAGGTCTTGCTGGATGAGAAAATCGCGCAGTCGCGTGTGCTCGTACGAGTCGACGACGCCTTGCGGAAGTTTGGCTCCAAGCCGGTGGAAGTCAGTCAGGAGCCACTGTCCCCCCATCTCCCTGAATTTCTCTTTCTCTTCCTCGTACTGGCCTAGAGCATTACCCCACGAACCGGTCGATTTCGTGACAGTGGGATACAGCCGCATAATAGAGGAGAATCCGTAGAATTTCACGTCCTTGTGCTCAGCCCTGATCTCCTCGAGTCTGCTGATTCGTTTCAGGGCAAGTTCGTAAGACGTAGCCGGAGTCCTCGAGGCGATGAGCCCGCCATACGCGATCATATCCGTGCTGACAATGACGGCCCGGACGTCTTTGAAATCCAACTTGGACAGCCAGTCTAAAATGGCCTCTGGCGAGCCTGGATTTGTAAAACGGCCGAGGTCGTCGTACGGGGGCATCGTTACATCCACGTCGGCGATGCGACCGATCATCTGTGCGAACTGGCCGGCGGCCGGACGGCTGTCGATGGGGACAAGGACGATGCTATCCGCTTTGGCAAGAAAGGCAGCTAACCCCAGCAATATTGCCACCCAAAAACGCATCCGTTTCAAGATACCTCTCCGACGCTGGCCAGCGAACGTGTTGATGTAAGATGAGTCCGGTATGCGCGCGGACGGATACGACGAGGTCGCCAAGGATTACGCGGACAAATTCCTCGACGAGCTGAGCCATAAACCCTTCGACCGCGACCTGTTGGACAAGTTCGCGCTCCGAGTGCGACCGCTCGGGCCCGTTTGCGATCTGGGGTGCGGACCTGGTCAGGTAGCACGGTACCTCCGGGAACGCGGCGCGGACGTGTTCGGCATCGATGGCTCTTCGGCGATGGCCTCAGAGGCGAAGAAGGCGAACGGGCAACTGCACTTCGTTCAGGGGGACATGAGAAGATTGCCATTATCGAATGAATCGCTGGGTGGTATTGCAGCCTTGTATTCCCTAATTCACCTTGCCCCTGAAGAGTTGACGGGGGCCATGGCCGAATGGCGCCGGGTTCTCAAGTGCAATGCACCTGTTTTGATCGCGTTTCATGTGGGTGACGAGACAATCCATCTGAGCGATTGGTGGGAAAAGGAGGTCGACCTGGACTTTCATTTCTTTCAATCCTCCAATCTTTGCGAGTTACTGGGTCAGGTCGGTTTTCAGATCGAAAGCTCATTGGAACGACCGCCCTATGAGCCATTTGAGCACCCCTCGACGCGAGGGTATATCCTTGCCTCAAAGCTGCGACAAAGTTAGGCCGATTGCTTCTCTTCGTGAGGTCGCATCCACTGCACTCCCCACTGAGCGAGCGCCTCGAAAATCGAGTTGAGCGCCAGTCCCTTTTCCGTCAGCGAATATTCGACGTTGGGAGGCATCGTGCTAACCACGAACCTGGATATGACCCCTTCGTCCTCGAGGTCGCGGAGGCGATCCCTAAGGGTACGAGGATTGATCCCGTTTTCACGGCCAATTTCATTGAATCTCTTCTTGCCATTCAGCAGGCTTCTGACGATGCGCAGGTTCCAACGCTGATTCAACAAATCCAGCGTGGCATTGACCGGGCAAAAAAGATGATCGTGCTCTTGCATCCTGTTTACATTCTACGGCAAGCAGACTAAAAAGTATAGCGCTTGTGGAACTCCTATTCAAACACGTTCGTAAGATGTAATATATTGCGCTTTACAATTCAAAGCAAAGGAGTGAATTAACATGGCTGTTACCACGATTGAAACCGGACGACAACAGGTTGTCGTTCGTGAGCGTACTTCCGCAGACGTGGGCCTTCTTTTCCTAAGGCTTACGCTAGGCGTGATTTTCTTTATGCATGGAAGTCAGAAGGTTCTCGGCTTGTTTGGCGGCCATGGCCTCGCTGACTCGGTAGCGGGTATGGGACACATGGGAATCGTGGCGCCGCTGGCCTATCTATCGATCTTTACCGAATTTCTGGGGGGCCTCATGCTGATCTTGGGCGCCCTGACCCGTTTGGCAGCCTTCGCCTCCATGATCAACATGATCGTCGCCGTGGCCCTTGTCCATTTCAAGAACGGTTTCTTCATGAACGGTTCCTCAGGCCCCGGCTACGAATATAACTTGGCGCTTATTGGGATGTCGATAGCGCTGATTCTGACGGGCCCCGGCGCCCTTGCTCTGGGGGATTGGGAGATCAGGCTATTCAAGAAGCCCAAGACGGCAAAGTCGGGAATCTAGCTAGACGGGGTTTGCGGCGCCCTGGATCAACCTTTGCTTGATAACGTCGGAGGATCCGCTGAGCAGTTTTAGGGCTCGGACCATCAGATCGTGGTCGTTCGTGCGCAAAGCGGTTTCGAACGCCTGAGTTAGCAAATGATTTTCGCCAAGCGACGACTCGGCCACTGCCCAGATCCCTTCGATGACCTTGACCAGATAGGGTGATGTTGAAGCCTTAGGGTTCATGTCTCGCTCGCGTGCCGATAACAAACTTACGAAGAAAGACCACTGGAAAGACGCGGGTGTTTTTGCTGAATTTGCATCGGCTTACTGCGATCGCAAGAGATCCAAGAGTTGATCGCCATACTTGGCCGCCTTGTGCGCCCCGATTCCCGTTACTTTCAGCAGCTCGGCCATCGACTTGGGTTGTTTCGCGGAAAGGTCGACCAAGGTGGCATCGCTAAAGACCACGAACGCAGCAACCCCTTCTGCGGAAGCGACTTGCCGCCGCCACCCTCTCAGCCGTTCAAAGAGGGCTTCGTCGCCAGCAGCCGCCGGAGTGCCTTTGCGCTTGCGGCCCGCGCGAACCGGCTTCGTTCTAGGCCTGGCCAGAAAAAGCCTCTGGTCCTCCCGCAGCAAGGGCCTTGTGAGGGGCGTTAGCTTCAGGACATTGTAGTTCTCCGCGTCCACATTCAAGTAACCGAGATGGATCAACTGGCGGAGCACGCTTTCCCAAAGCTCCTTGGGGAATGATCGACCAGCGCCAAAGCTAGGAAGCTGGGAGTGCCTTGCGGCAGTTGCCCGTGAGCTTTCGTGGCCCATGAGAAATTCAAGGATGTAACCGAGCCCGAACCGCTGGCCCGTCTCATAGATGGCCATGAGGGCGAGCTTTGCCTCGACCGTGGCGTCAAACTGAGCGGGTTGCTCAAGGCATACGTCGCAGTTGCCGCACGGGCCGCCGAGATCTTCGCCGAAATATCGAAGCAGAAGTCGTCTCCGGCAAGAAACGGCCTCGCAGATCTCGACCATGGAGTTGAGCTTAACCAGTTCGATCTTGGCCTGTTGAGGGTTGTCCCCCATCGCAATCAGCCGCTTGACGGTGAGAATGTCTCCCGCGCCGTACAACATCAGCGCGTCGCTGGGCAAACCGTCGCGCCCTGCGCGGCCTGTTTCCTGATAGTAACTCTCCACGTTCTTTGGCATGTCGTAGTGGATCACGAAGCGCACGTTCGACTTGTCGATCCCCATGCCGAAGGCCACAGTTGCCACGATGACCTGAAGATCGTCCTTGATGAACGCGTCTTGCGTGCGCCTACGCTCTTCCGCGCTAAGACCGGCGTGGTACGGCGCCGCGCTGATTCGCTTTTTCACGAGATCTGCTGCGACACCCTCGACCCGCTTTCTGCTTAAGCAATAGACGATCCCAGAATCATCCTTATGCTCTTGCAAGTATTCGATGAGCTGCTTACGCGGATCGTTCTTCTCGCGAATGAGGTACCGAATATTTGGCCGGTCGAATCCGGCTATGTAGACGTCGGGGGCTTTGAGCCTCAGGCGGGCGAGAATGTCATCTCGGGTTTGGCTGTCCGCGGTTGCGGTGAGAGCGAGGAACGGAACCTTTGGCAAAAGATCGCGAAGGCCGCCAAGGCGCACGTATTCGGGCCTGAAGTCGTGCCCCCACTGGGAAACGCAGTGGGCCTCGTCGATTGCGACCAGGTTAACGTCGATCTCTGCTATCAAACTCAAGAACTGTTCGGTCATGACCCTTTCGGGCGCGGCATACAGCATCTTGATTGAGCCGGACCGCAATCGACGGACTACCGACGCGGCCTCGGAAGCGGTTAGCGAGGAGTTGAGGAGTTCGGCTTCGACGCCGTTCGCTTTGAGTGCCTGAACCTGGTCCTGCATGAGCGAGATCAGCGGCGAGACCACGATTCCCGTGCCCGGCTTCACAAGAGCCGGGACCTGGTAACAAATCGATTTACCGCCCCCGGTGGGCATGAGAACGAACGCATCCCGGCCCTCGAGAATCGAAGCGATGATAGCTTCCTGGGGTTGGCGGAAAGAGGCGTATCCGAAGACTTCCTTCAGAATCTCTATAGGCGAGGGAGCGCTGACCACCGAATCAAGCATATCGAATTTGAACTGCTCAAAATGAGACGGCCCCGCTTACCATATGTAAGCGGGGCCGAAGTTAAATGTGTCGTCTCGGATTACCAGCGATTTCTGCCGCCGCCACCACCACCGCCGCCGCCGCCGCCGTAGCGATTACCGCCACCGCCGCCGCCCGAACGGTTGCTTTCGGTCTTGGGCCGAGCCTCGTTAACGGTCAGCCGTCTGCCGCCAAGCTCTTGGTCGTGCTTGTCGTTGATCGCAGTCTGAAGTTGATCTTCAGCGACGTCGACGAAAGCAAAGCCTCTGCCTTCGATGATTCGAACGTTCGTTCCACCGTATTCGGCGAAATGCGTTTGAAGTTGAGAATCCGTAACGGAATAGGGCAAGTTGCCCACGTATAGTGTTTTAGCCAATTTAGGCCTCCTTGTTCTGGCGATCTAATCGCTCCAGAGCTTTGTTGCGATCCTGAAAGAGAGGTAAGCCGCTGAAATGGCAAGAGCCTAAATCGGAGCCAAACAAACTGTGGAAGGTAACTTTTCTATTGTACCAGATTGGTCGGGATGGGCAGATTCGAACTGCCGGCCTCTCCCACCCGAAAGGAGCGCTCTACCAAGCTGAGCCACATCCCGACGACGGTTAAGATACCTCAAGCACGAGGCATTGCTTGGGTTAAACTCAATGCTCTGTGAAAGTCCTGCCCTACGTTCCGCAGCCGATCGAGATTCCGGGCAACGTTACCGAGCAGCCTTACATTGTCCAACTCGGCTTCATTCGAAGGGTCGTGGCTCTCTTTGGCGTCAGCCTATTGGTTGTCGCGGGAGCATCGCTGACCCCGTTGAAATCGGGCCCATATGATTTTGTCTTCGTGATTCTCTCTTTGCTGCTACTCAGTGCGGGCCGGGGGTTGGCCAAGGGAAGGCCCGTCGAGCAACGGCTTTCGCTTGCTTTATCCGTAGCCCTGTTCTTAAGCCTGGGACTCTTTGTCCATCGGATTGTGCTCGAGGGCGTGCCAGTATGGACTGTCGGTTACGGCTGCACGGCCTTGATGGCCTACACTTTCCTTTGTGGCCGCGACCTCAGTTTCATGGGAATGTGGTTCCTTTCCGTTGTAGGAGCGCTAGTCCTGAACGTCCTTTCCGGTTGGTTGGTGCGAAGTTCAAGCCTGGAGTTGACGGAGGCGTGCTTGATGAACGTGGTCTGCCTCTCCTACATCGTATATGACCTCGCCGCCTTGCTTACAAGACGCAGGCTTGGGGAGGAGGTTGGCGCCGTGCTCGATCTCTATCGAGACGTCCTCAATATGTTCAGCTACCCCGTCAGGGTATGGAAGCATTGGCGCAAGAATAAGATATGGTCGACCCGGTCCTGAAATAAAGAAGGCCCCCTATAGCGCCGAAGCAGCGCAATAGGGGCAAGCCTCTCTGATTCCTAATCCGAGTCCCTGCTCATCTCTTCGAACAGGCTCTCGTACCGCTGATATTCGATGACGAACGCGGCAGTGATCGGTTCGATATCGGTTTGCACGAGCTGGATCCGGTCCATCGCTTCTTTGGCCAAGTCGTAGCGCAGGCCGTCTCCTCCGAGGCCGAATCCCATCGACATCGTGAGATAGTCTCCAATGTGGACGCAATCGACCACCGAGCTGTGAGGCTCGCAGATATTGGGACGGTGATGGTAGTGAATCGCGTCGATGAAAACCTTCGGAAGGTTCCATTGCTCGCCGAGGAAGGCGCCGACGTCGGCATGGTCAAAGCCGAGAAGTCTGCGCTCCAGTTCATCAAAAGGAATGTCTTCCTTGATCGCCATGTTCACCATCATCGGCAGCTTGTTCTCCAGCCAAATACTGAGAGCCACCTTGCCGATGTTGTGAAGAAGGCCGGCGATGAAAACGGTTTCGTCTGGCGCGCTCTGCGTATGCTTCGCAACCTGCTGGCCTGCGACGGCGACGCCAAACGAGTGCGTCCACATCTGTTTAGGCGCCAGCATATACCCTTTGAGCGGCTTGGACATCCAGGGGTAGGTGGCGGCCACAACCGCAAGGTTGCGAACGCACCGCATGCCAAGGACTACCACCGCCTCTTGCAGGTCCACTACCTGGCGCGAAAGCCCGTAATAAGCGCTGTTTGCCAGCCGAAGGACTCTGGCTGTGAGGGCCTGGTCCTGTGCGATCTGCATTGCCACGCTGTGCGCGGTACTGATCGAGGAATCTGCCTCTCGCATTACCGCCAGAGCCGCTGCCGGAATCGTTGGCAGATCTGGCGTCTTTTTTACGATATCTTCAATCGTCAAACTTGTGGATACCATTTTCTTAAGCGCTCCTCAGATTGCACAGCACATTTTCGCCGTGATTGATCGTGCTGACGACGACTTTTCCAGACTCGCTGGCCATCGTTACCGTTCGGCCAACGTTGCCTCCCAAGTCGACGGCGCTACATTTAATGCCGAGGCTTTTCAACTGCTGCATCACCGCTTCAGCCGTCTTGCGGCCCATGTCCATTTCTCCGACAGACGTTCGGAGGGAGGCGCCACCGGCGATCGCGCAGACCATGCGACTGCGTTCCGCGCCGAGTTTCTCCATCGAACTAATCAACTCAGCAACTCCAAGGTCCGCGAAAGTTGCCGGCCGGTTGCTTTGTGAGTCGGGGCGTGAGTTCGGGAGCATAATGTGCGCCATGCCGGACACGTTGGCGGCGGCGTCGAGCGCACAGACGCTGACGCAGCTTCCGAGTCCGAGGCACGTGAGCAATGCGGCGCCGTTGATCGCCTGAACTTCCGCCAGCCCGACTAGGACCGGGGCGCCTACCATGAGCGCACCGTCCTGTTTATTTGATCGCGACTCGTCAAAGCGCAACGCCGTCCCTTGCTACTAATCATAAATCCTCACCGTTCCCCATTTGCTTCGGCGAGCCACGCCATCGCTACAGCCGAAGAACATTAAATAGCTTCCACAGTAAGACGGCTGGGCTAACAGGTAATTGTGCGGGGGAAACGGGGTCGAGTGCCGACGGTTAAGCATTGTGAGTTAAGCCTCTTAGTTGGGAGTGACACTCCTTCTTCGGGTCCTAACACTTCAATCTTAATGGCTACTCTTGGAACTCAACGCTCACTCTCCTTCCCATTCCCGGTAAATTCTCATTTATGTCCGATTGGAACGACGAAGCGGTTCGGCAGGCGCTTACGATTGCCCGGGACCATGGATTTGCCGAAGTTGAGCTTCAGTCGAACGGTACCAGCTTCCAGGCCACTCTGGCCCCCGCGCCAAGAAGGGTGTTGTCCCGATCGGATCAGGGTCAGATCGAAACCGTGGAGCCCTCGCTCCTGCGTGAGGTCACGGCGCCCCTTGTTGGCTATTACCAGCCGTCCGGCGCGCCGCTCTCCGTCGGTCAGAAGATCAAAGTCGGAGACGTTGTCGCCGTAATCGCGGCGCTCGGCCTCGCCAACGAAGTCGAATCGACTTTCGCAGGCGAAGTAATCCGTGTTCTCGTTGAGCCTGGGCAGAGCGTTGAATTCGGCCAAGTTCTCGCGGAGGTGAAGATAGAACCATGAAGGCAAAGCGCGGACAGACGATGGTTGCGACGTTAATCGTCATCGCCATCATCCTAGTCTTGATTGTGATATTCTTCCGACCGACGAACTCGCCAAGCCCGCGTGCCGACAAAAAGGGCTACACGACCATGGGCCTTGCTCGACTGAGCGCTCTGGACACCCAATGTAAAAGTGACATCGATCAACTCCGATTTGCTATTCAAACCGCGAAAACGAGCAGCGCCGACGATACCTTTCCCGCTACACTTCAGGACACTCACCTGGGACCAGAATTCTTCAAGTGCCCGGTCGGTGGCGAAAACTATGTTTATGATCCAACCACCGGCCAGGTGCATTGCCCCCACCCAGGCCACGAGAGATATTGATGTTTAAGAAGGTCCTTGTGGCCAACCGGGGCGAAATAGCGTGCAGGGTCATCCGTGGCTGTCGGGAACTTGGCGTTGAGAGTGTCGCCGTCTATTCTCAAGCCGACAAGGACAGTTTGCACGTAAGGATCGCGGATCACGCGATCTGCGTGGGCGCGGGTAGCAACTCCGACAGCTATCTGAATCTGGCCAACGTTCTGATGGCGGCGGAGATCTCCGGGGCCGAAGCGGTGCATCCTGGGTACGGATACTTCAGCGAAAGGGCCAGCTTTGCCGAAGCTTTGGAATCGCTCGGCGTCAAGTTCATCGGCCCGCCGGTTAAGGCGATCGAGGCAATGGGCGACAAGGCAAGGGCGAAAGAAGCCGCGATCGCCGCAGGTTGCCCAGTCGTTCCCGGCTCCAACGGGCCGGTTTTCACCGACTTGGACGCTCTCCACGAGGCGGAGAAGATCGGCTATCCGGTTCTCTTAAAGGCGGTTGCCGGGGGCGGCGGACGAGGCATCAGGCGGGTGGACGAGCCAGAGCAACTTCCCCAGGCCTTCAAAACGGCTCAGGCCGAAGCTCAGGCGAGTTTCGGAAGTGGCGAACTGCTAATGGAGAAATGCGTGATCGAGCCGAGGCATATCGAGATCCAAATAATCGGCGATTCGCATGGGAATATGATTTATTTGGGAGAGAGGGAATGCTCCGTGCAGAACCCTAGGCACCAGAAGCTGATTGAGGAAGCGCCCTTTGCAGACCTGCCCGCCGACATCCGCAAGCAGATGGGCGAATCGGCGGTGAAGGTCGCATGGTCGGTGGGGTACCAGAACGCTGGCACGGTGGAGTTTCTTCTCGACGCGGACGGAAAGTTCTATTTCCTCGAGATGAACACCAGACTTCAGGTTGAACACCCAGTTACGGAGGAGGTCGTTGGCCTTGACCTTATGCATCTTATGCTTCGAATTGCCAGCGGGGAAAGCCTCGGCATCAAGCAGGAGGAGGTTCGCTATCGGGGCCACGCTATTGAAGCGAGAATTACGGCGCAAGATCCCGACAAGGACTTCGCGCCCAGCACCGGCCTAATCGACGATTGGCGCGCACCCGGTGGTCACGGCGTCCGCATCGACACCCACTGCTACGCGGGGTTTTCGGTGAGCCCGTACTACGACCCGCTCCTCGCCAAACTCATCGTGTCGGGAAAAACAAGGCCCGAAGCGGTTAAGCGACTCCAGTCGGCCCTATGCGAGTTCGCGGTAGGCGGCATCCAAACGAACATCCCGTTCATGCGAAGGCTCGTCGCACATCCAGATTACATCTCGGGCAATCTCAACACCGCGTTCGTGCCCAAGTTTCTGATTGAAGGAGCCAATGCGTAATTCGAGGCGGCAGGCACGGGAAGCGGCGCTTAAATCTCTGTATGAAATGGAGATCGCCAAGACGCGGATCGAAGACTCGATTCGCGAGATGCAGCTTAACAACGACCTCAACGACGATCTGATCCAATTCGCGGAGGCCCTCATTCGCGAGGTCCGAAATCAAGGGAGATTTCTGGACGAACGAATCGAGGCAGCCGTTCTGGACTATGATTTCGACAGAATCGCCGCGGTGGACCGAAATCTCTTGCGCATCGCGGCTTGCGAGTTGTTCTTTTTCCCCCACATTCCCCCTGCCGTCTCCATCAACGAGGCGATCGAACTCGCAAAGAAGTACAGCACCGCCGAGAGCGGCCGGTTTGTGAACGGCGTTCTCGGCCGGCTGCTGCTGGAATCGCCGAAAGCCACGTGGGATCCAACGGCACAGTCGCAGGAATTCGAAGCGGCGCCTCCCACTGAACCTCTGCCAGAGGAAGAAACCATCGACGAAAACTCCCCAGAAGGTAAGGAGTTGACCCGAGTTGGCCTCTGGAAGCTTCGCTCTGACGGTGATAGGGCTTGAGCGCACAGGTTCTCGATGGAAAAGCGCTGGCGCTTGCGACCAGGGAGAATTTGAAGGAGCGGGTCGTCGGCTTGCGCTCGGTTGGCGTAATCCCCCGCCTCGACGTGATTGTCGCTTCCCAGGACCCGGCGAGTCAGGCGTATGTGGGAATGAAACGCAAATGGTGCGAGTACACCGGCATTGCGGGCCAAAGCTATGAAGTTGGCCCAGGAACGACCCAGGCAGAACTGCGCCAGATGATCGAAGAGGTCAACGGGAATCCGGCGGTACACGGCGTCCTCGTCCAGCACCCATTGCCCAAGCACTTGGACGAAGACGAGGCCCTCTTGACGCTTGGAGCGGAAAAGGACGTCGACGGCATCACGCCCCAGTCGCTGGGGCGGCTCGTCGCCAATCTGCCCGGATTTCGCTGCGCCACCCCGCTCGGAATTGTTCGCTTGCTCCAGCATCACGGGATTCCCATGCAAGGGAAGCGCGCTGTGGTAATCGGGCGAAGCGTGATTGTGGGCAAGCCGGCCGCATTGCTGTTGTTACAGGAAAACGCCACCGTGACGATCGCACATTCCAAGACGGAAAACCTGCCCGACCTGTGCAGAGAAGCCGATATTCTGGTTGCGGCGGTGGGTCGCCCTAGGATGGTGCGAGGCGACTGGATCAAGCCGGGCGCAGTCGTGGTGGATGCGGGCTACAACCGGGTCGAAGGGGAGAAGTTCGACGTTGGGGACGTCGATTTCGAGGCGGCGAAAGAAGTGGCCTCCTGGATCACGCCGGTGCCTGGCGGAGTCGGGCCGATGACTGTGGCTTCACTTCTTTGCAATACGGTGGACGCCGCAGTCGCTACTATTTGAGTTTCCCAATGTGCTTGGACCTACTTGGAATCAACACGCGAGGCTCCTGTTTCGTCGATAACAATGACCCGATCTTCCCCCGGTCGAAAGTCTTTGATGTGAACCAGCGCGCCGTTCCCGGCCAATCTCTCAGCCCCGAGCCGTCCGACGAACCTGACCGTATTGAGCGGTTGGGCGTCTGAAGGTGTAACGACTCCAGCCCCCACGGTGTAAGGCAAGAGTTCACGCGGATCGTAAGTCACCAGGTATGGCTCGCGCCGAAATGAGGCATTCCCCGGGGCGATGATCACCTGGTAGTTGGCGCCGCCCAGTCTCTTTGCTTCGATCCTGTCGCCAACGTTGAAAGTCAGCACCTTGAACAGCGGCTCGATTTTGACCTTCGAATCCCCATCAAGTACCGCCGCCACGTTAGGAAGCCCGCTTTCAAAGAGACCGGCGCCCCCTATATCGGCCGGAGCAGCCAACACATAGATCCTCCTGGCAGGAAGTAGCCGCGCAATAAGCGCGGACGTCCGACTGGACAGTCCGGACTGTCGCCATGACTCCAAATTGGGCCAGAGCTGCCACAGGCATAGCAGCAGCAAGCAGGCCACAGAGATCGCGCGCTCCCGCTGCCTTTCGAAAAAGATGCTCATGAGACCAATCCAAGCCATTAGGGAAAACACTGAAGCGCCGTACACCCACCGGAACAAGCTTTCGAAGTTGGCTGGCAGTCTGGCGACCAGGGCTGGAAGCAATGTCACGGCGGAGGCGATGAAGCAGATAACCGCGATCTGTAGGTATCTCTGCCTTGCCTTGCCTGCTGCGTCAATCGGCAATTGTGCGAGAGGCCGGGTGGCATAAATCGTCCAAAGGTAGCCGGCGAGCAGTAGCAGCAGTTCGTATGGGTATAGCTGGCCACTCCAACAGATCATGAGAGTGGCAATCGTGAAGGCTAGTGGTAGTGCCCAAGGGCGACGCTCTGTATCCAACCATTCGAGCCCGTTTTTGACCCAGGCGAACCATTTCCTGGCCCTGCCACCGCGAAACACGAGGTAGGACATCAGGCACGCGGCAACCACCATCGCGAACCAAGCCAGGGAAGATGAAGAAGCCAGTTCTTGGAAGAAGAAGTATCCCAACTCGATCTGAAAATAGAACACTGCATAGATCCCAATCGCCAACCAAAGAGCCAACGCCAAACGCAAGGTCGACTTTGTCCTCGCGTTTATCGGCAGCGTTCTCGCCCTAGAACGCGCGACCAGGACGGCGGCAAGGATGAATAAGCAGTAGGCAAGTTGGATCGTCACCTCCGGCCCCCGCCAAGCCGACAGGTATTTGTCAAAGGGAAGATAAGCGTGCGACAGATTTATGATAAGATGCGGGCCAAACTGAGATCCGCCGGAACCCTTTCGCGTGTTGGCGTAACCGCCGAAAAGGTGGCCGATGAAATGGCTGCGTATCAACACGTAAGCAATCGTAATGGAGAGTAACGCTATTAGGTTGAATGTCGCCGCTTTTGCCTCCGTCCGCTTCCACGGTATCAGAGACGACGTCATAGCAAAACCAATCAATGGGAACAGAACCGTAGCTTCCTTGCTTAGAAGTCCCGCGAAGAAGAGGAGGCCAGAAACGAGAAAGTAACCCGGCTTCGAATTCTGGCGATAGGTAATGTAAGCCCACAGCCCAAGCGTTGCCAAAGCAAAGCCCAGGCCATCGGTCATACCGGCGATCCAGGCGACTGTTTCGGGATGGGTTGGCCATACGATGAAGAGGGCTCCAAGAGCCGTCCCATCCCAATTCCCAACATGATCGCTAGGACGTAACCTGAGCCAAATGCCCCTCATGCCAAAGGCGGTGAGAGTCGTCAGCAGAACGCTAAAAAGCCTAAAAGCGACTGGATTGGGGCCAAAGAACTTCCAGAGACCCCAAAAGAAAATGCTCACGAGGGGGCGCCAAAAGGCCCGTGACGCCGCGTGATCGTTACCCAGGACCCCCTTTGTCCGGGCATTCACAAGCCAGCCCCAATCGTCGATTTGGAAGCCGCCGGCTAGAAGCCGGTAGTAGCAAAGGAGCGCGACCAAGAGCAATGCCGCAAAGGCACATAGATTTCCATCAAGGAACCTCCCGAAAGTGCTTCGGGTTCCCGACACAGGTCCGTCTCCGGAATGCGCCAATACTCTCCCATTTCAATGATACATGGGTGGACGGTCTGTGGCGCCGTCCGAATCCTCAGGGGAACAGGGAGAGTAAGAACTCGTCCAAAGCCCTCGCTGGCCTTTTGTCTTCAAACAGAGCATCGATTTCCAACTCTGCCATCGCAGCGTTCAATCGGTAGGGGTCGCAAGCGAGAGCACCGTAGTCTTCTGTCGAAGAGGCGACAAGGCCGGGCACGCCAGCTATCTGGCTGAAGGCGAGGGTGTGCCGCCCCCTCATGAACTCCCCTGGCGTCGTCACAACGGGGACGCGCTCCTGGAGGGCCTGAATAGTCGTGTTCCCGCCGTTCCATCCGGGCGTATCGAGGCAGACGTCCGCCACTCGAACGAGGGCGAAAAAGTCCGACATTGAGAGGTTTGGAATCCAGATCGCATTAATTCCGGCGTTCTTGATGCGCTCCTTGAGAATTTGCTTGTCGATCGGCTTTGGACCCTCGACGAAAACGATGGGGCGCCCGGTTCGATCGCAGATCTCCCGGTAAATGAAGTCCCACCTCGGGAGATACTTCATCGGGTTTTGACAAGAGAGATAGAGCGCGCCCTCGTCCAGCCCGAAATCCGCTTTGGTCATTCGGGAAGGGGGGACGAGTCGATGCGGGTAGGTGAGGCCAGAACCGGGCAGCCGAACGAGCCGCTCCCGGTAGTGGTCTTGGCCGTTCTCCGGTTCCATCAAATCCGACGACAAGTAGTAGTCGATGGTGGGAAGACCGCTTGTCACCGGATGACCCCATGCAGTGCATTGCACAGGGGCCAAACGCATGGTGGCGTATTGGTAGTTCCGGCCAGAAATGCCGATGTCCGTAAAGATAAGAACGTCGAGGCCAAGCGACTTGATGAAGCGCGCGTGAGCGGGCACTTCCTGGTTGAAGACGAAGAATCTGTGGGCAAGCTGCGCAAACCGGCTGGTAACCGCGTCAGGGTTGTCGCTGAGGCAGAACACGTACCGTTCAACTTCGGGACCATGATTCTTGAGCCAACCTCTCGCCCAGGAGCCGCCGTTGCTAATGGTCAGGTTCTCGCTGATATATCCGACCTTAAGTGGCCCGGAGCGGCGCCTTCGCTCCAAGGGTTCAACAAGATCTGGCAAGGCCCGGGCAGTGATTTTATCCACGAGAACTTGACCCAATTGGGACAGCAGATCTCGATCGTTGTTCTGCTGATAGGCTATTTCGAACGTGGAGAGCGCCTGAAGGGCGTCGAATGCTTCGCGCGGGTCAAAATCGGCTGCGCCCAGCTCTGCGATCGATTCGCTACAGCGTTCGCGCCAGTAACGAACCTCGTCTTCCGTTCTGTAGAGGCTTGGTACCAGTATTCTCCTGATGAGGTTTACCGGATGATCCCCCGTTAGCACCGACAAGGCGCCCTCGAAATCGCCGTCATAAAGGCGCTCGTAGTGGAGAGCGAGATCGCCGACTCCGATCTTCCCTTTTGGCTCTTCCCCCGGCGCGTACCGGTGGTAAAAGGTGGACCTGGCGAGCCTTGGAAGTTTGGGCGTTGGTTGCCGGGAGACTGCTGGCGTGAAAAGATTCTCTCCCATGAAGAGCCGGTTGATGGCGGTTGGCTCCTCGACCGCTATAGCCATCGCCCTCGCAAAATCAAGCGTCCCCGTAGCGAGCCCGCATCTGCGCATTCCCTCATTCACCCCGCCGTACGCGGCATTGGTAAAGTCGGCCTCTCCGGTAACGCCCGGCCGGGCGACTCCGGCGGTCGGTTCGGTCTCGATCCGCTGGCAGGTTTCTACATCCAAGGAGTGTACGGCCCGGCACCGCATCGGGCGTGCCGCATAAATGCCGCACAAGCCGCCCTCCAAGAAAGGGCAAGGCGTGCGAACCTCCTCCAGCCCAAAACCGAACTTGGGGGCGACAACGCGCTCATAGGAATACAGCTTTTTCCTGAGTGCGCTCAAGGCCTCGCCCGAGTAGTGCTCCTTTACATAGGCGTCGGCACGGACGAGGTCGGGCACGGTCGCATAAACAACCTGGCTACAGCAGTGGCAGCAACCCGGTTGGCAGACGACCTGCTCGCTCGTGTGGGCTCTTCGGTTTCCATCGATTTCCTGATCGAGAGTGATTTCGACCTTCCGAATCAGGTCCTGAGTCCTTCCCGGCGACCGTTCGGAGGCCAATCCGCTCGTTATCGATTCGCAGGCCATGTCAAAAATGGCCTTGCTCTCAACTTCGTGGGGCTCACTCAACGGCGTCTATGGGTTGACGGTGACTTCGTCGGATACGCTGAAAGGCTTCTTGGCGCCGTAATAGTCCGTAACCATCAAGGTGACGGTGTATTTTCCGGGCTTACGGAACTTGTGGCTCACCACCGATCCGCGCGAATCTACAGTGAAACCGTTGGCACTGTCAAAGCACCACTCATACCTCAAAACAGTGGATCCGGCTTCCCCGGAGCCCTTGAACTGGACCGTGTCGCCGAGGGCCAAGTTCAGCGGTTCTTTGGCGTTCATTTCACCGGTGATTGGTGTGGCGTCGTGGATTAGCCGAATATCGCCGATGTAGTAAGTCGTCGTCGCGTCGCCAGAAAAGGCGATCTGTTGGATGATCTTGTTGGTCTTGTCAAGCCCGCTAACCTTTTGCAGCGGAATCGCAATCGAGTGCCAAGGTGAGCGGCCGGTAACTGGCAAGGGTAGATAGGACTCGCTCTTTTTGCCGTCTGTCGTAGTAATAATCATCCTGACTCGATTGAGCGTTGGCTTGATTTGCTGCGTTGTCTCCGGCGTCGGGGCATCGCCTGCGCCTCCCCCGCCTCCTCCTTTGCCCCCGAACTTCGCTCCACCGGCGGCTCCCCCAGCTTGAGCTCCGCCGCTATGCAGAACCACCGCATCGGCCGTTCGAACCGTTATCTGTAGCAGATTGGACGGATCGTCAAAATTCTTTGAGACGTCTTTCGGGTCGTTGAATAGCATGATTCCGCCCTGAAAGTAGTTGTGGGTGGAAATGCGAATCGAAAAGGCGCCGTCGTTAGCAACGTCGGTGGCTTGCCCAATGTTGCCGCTACCCCAAGAGATCAGCTTGATGTGCTGATCCTTCACTGGCGCATTGGGAGACCAAATATCCACGCGGTCTTCCTGACCTGCGAAAGCTGAACCTACGATTACTGCGCTCAGGAGCGCGATTCCATATAACTTCATTAAAGCTCCAAACTTAGGACGTCTAACCAAATCGAATGCGTTCAATTGCGGTGGCCCGTCCGGATTCCCTCTGAGCGGAGATCACCACCCCAGAGATTACACCAGGTTCTGAGGCAACTTCGAACCGTGTGGGCAAGGAAGTTCTGAATCTCGTGAGGATCACTTCCTTGTCCATTCCAAGAATGCTGGGATATGGACCGGTCATCCCTACATCCGTGATATAGGCGGTGCCCCCCGGCAATATCTGCTCGTCTGCCGTCGCAACGTGCGTATGGGTCCCAACGACCGCAGTGACTCGTCCGTTCAAGTACCAACCCATGCCAAGCTTTTCGCTGGTGGCCTCCGCGTGCATGTCCACGAGAATGTGTGTCGTGTCTAGAGAGGCGAGAATGCGGTCGACCTCACGAAAGGGATCGTCGTAGGTATCGAGAAAGACGCGTCCGCAGAGGTTTATCGCAGCGAGCTCTATGCCCTCCCTTTGAATCTTCATGAGACCCCTGCCGGGAACTACCTCCGGCATATTGGCTGGCCGCACGATCGGCTTGCCCGAATCCAGATAGGGCATGATGTCGCGTTTGTTGAACGCGTGGTTTCCCAGCGTGATTCCATCGACGCCCAGCTTGTAAAACTCTTCGGCGATATCCGGAGTGATGCCAACGCCGCCGGCTGAATTCTCGCCGTTAACAATGGTGAAAAGGGGCTGGTGGGTGTCCTGAAGGCTCGGAACCCCTTCGGCGAGGATGTTGCGTCCCGGTTTTCCGACGACGTCGCCGATAAAGAGGATCTTATATTCGGAGCTTTCCGGCATGCAATTAGGAGGTTACCAGGCGGAGTCTCTGAGTCATTGAGTCATTGAGTCGTTGAGTCTTTCAGTCGTTGAGTCGTTGAGGGAGGGATCGTGCCCATTTTGGAGTGCGCGGTCCCTTCGGCTTCGCTCAGCACTGGGAAGCGCGCCCACTCCAAAGATCGAGCGCCGCCTCGATTTCTTCTTGGGAGAACCCTCTCGAATAGAGGAACCTTGCCGCTTTCTCGCGTGTGACCGGAGTTCGAAACTTCTTTGTCAAGATCTGCTGCAGTTGATCCGGCGATGAATTGATGCCCGCCATCGCCGTTTCGACCGTCTCGGCGCTTGCTCCCCTGCGCTCGAGCGTCGTTCGAATCTTCTCTGGCCCCGCGCCTTTCTCGTTTAGGCGCCGAACGGCCAACTCGGCGCATCGAGCGTCGTCGAGCAGCCTCTTACGAATGAGGTGATCTAGCACGTGTGCCCGGATCGACTCGGCGTAACCCTTTTGTTCGAGGAAGGTTTCGACCTCGGCGGAGAACTTTTCGAAAGCGGCCAGCGACTTCAACGCGGCGCCTAACGCGGCGTTGAAGTCGCTCTTTTCGAGACCGGCCATTTAGTCTTCGTCGAGCGCGCCGACTTCCACCGCCGCGCGGGCCGGCAGTTTATCCGCCTTGAAGAGGTCCCGCACCTTTGTGTCGAGTTCGGTAAACAGTTCGGGATGCTCTTCGAGATAGGCACGGGCATTGTCACGGCCTTGCCCAAGCCTCGTCTCACCATAGTTGAAATAGGTTCCCGCCCTACTGATGATTCCGCGTGCGGCGGCAATGTCCAGCAAGTCGCCTGCGCGGCTGATGCCCTTGCCGTAAATCACGTCGAACTCGGCGCTCTTGAACGGAGGCGCAACCTTGTTCTTGACCACTTTGACCTTCGTTCTCGTGCCCGTTTGCTCGGTTCCGACTTTGATCGCGTCGCCACGCCTCACTTCGAGCCGAACCGAAGCCCAGAACTTGAGAGCGCGGCCACCAGGAGTCGTCTCCGGGTTGCCGTACATCACGCCGATCTTCTCGCGAAGCTGGTTGATGAAGATGGCGACGGTGTTCGATTTGTTGATGCTGCCACCGAGTTTTCGAAGGGCCTGCGACATCATGCGGGCCTGAATGCCCACGAACGAATCGCCCATCTCCCCTTCGATTTCAGCCTTCGGAACGAGCGCCGCAACGGAGTCCAGAATGACCACGTCGACAGCGCCGGAGCGGATAATCGCGTCCATGATCTCGAGCGCTTCTTCGCCGGTAGTAGGCTGTGAAATATAAAGCTTGTCAATGTCGACGCCCAAAGCGCGAGCGTATTCGGTGTCGAGCGCGTGCTCCGCGTCGACAAAAAGCGCGAGCCCGCCGCGCCGCTGCGCCTCGGCGACCACGTGAAGGGCGAGGGTGGTTTTGCCGCTCGACTCCGTACCGTAAATCTCGGTGATTCGACCGCGAGGAAGCCCGCCAACGCCCAACGCCATATCCAAAGTGAGCGATCCGGTGGAGATGGATTCGATGTATTCCCGCTCGCCTGTGCCAAGCCGCATGATCGCGCCTTTGCCAAACGCCTTCTCAATCTGTCCAAGTGCCGATTCAAGCGCTCGATCCCTCTCAACTCCTGCCGCTTTTTCTGTTACGCCGTTCGTGATAGCCATTAAAAATAAGTCCCTCTTACGTTGATCTTTCTAGTTTACTAGAAGACTTGCGTCTACGTGTATGGAATTTTTCGAATTTTGTTTTTCGCATTGATGGGACGTCGAATAACCACAGAGGACACAGGACTCTTTCGGAGATGGCGCAGGATATGGGGGCGTTTAGCCAGGAGCCCATGCGAATCAGCGCTTACTCCTTCTGCCCCTTGTCAGGATATTCAGGCCCCAGGTCAAAGGAGAGCGGCTCGCCGGGAAGAACACCACGTGGCAGAGTTAGCGACTCGGCGGGCGGCACGTGCACCGTATCCCCTTTTCGAGCTTCGCGCATATCAGAAGGATGAGCGCGGCCAAGTAGTTTGCGCCAGCGAAAACAAGATCCCCTGTGCGTCCCTTTGGACCTCCATCCGAATCCACTAGGAAGCCCAGGATCACAAGGATAGTGCCCTGAATCGCGAAGTACACGCCAATCCCTGCTAGGGCACGTCGCAGAATGCGACGCGGGACCAGCATGCCAACGGCCAGGGCAAGGCATGGGCCAATACAAAACATCCAAGTGCCGGCAAATTCCACCCACGACACGAATAGTGCGCCGCGGTTCAGGAGGACAACGAAAGTTATGAGGGAGAAGAGCGTCCAGCCTAGCAACCGCCTGGCGATATCGTCTGGTACAGCTATCAACCCGAGCACACCGTTGCCGCGAACAGCAAAGTAGAAAAGGAGGATCGATCCAAGAAGGTCGCAGGTTAGGGCGGGATAGATGTGGGCATACCCAATTATTAGGCTAACGAGCCAGCTTAGCCCCGAAGCAAACAAGAAGACTGATGAGCCCACTGCAGCAAACCTAAGCCACCGTCTTGGGACAAGCAGGAAGAAACCTAGAGCCACGAGATGGCCGTACCCCCCGTTCCAGTCTCCGAGCGAGTTGGCATTGCCGATGCAGAGAACCAGAATCGATAGCCCGGCGATCTGCCTTGAAACTTCCAGAATTCGGCTTGGGATCCGCATCGTGAGCATGACGTATCGTCGCAGTCGACGGCCTAGCCTTATGGACCGATTCAGGGAGTGGTAAGTTCTTTCCTTCGCCTTGGGAGTTGGATGGGTCACCGAAGTCCAAGTAGCGAGGCAAGCGATAAACACCTTTCACCTAACCCAACACCCAACACCCAACACCCAATCAGGTAGCTTTACGCAATGCGGCGGGCAGTGTTTTGCGCTATTCTTTTCCTTGCCGCCGCCCTCGTCCAAGCCGACGTCACCATCCGCATGATGGCGAGTGTCGCGTTTGGCATTCCTCAGAAGGAAGCCACCGATTCCCGGTCGATCGCACGGCGCGCGGTGTTCGAGGAGTTCCAGCGTCAAAATCCCGGAATTCACGTGGTGAACTTCGGGGGCCTGAACATGGATGCGGGGGGCGACGCGGAGAGCGCCTTTCTCATGTCCATGGCCGGCGATACCGCGCCCGACATCTTCTACATCGCCTTTCGCGAATACTACGATTACGTGGGGCAGGGCTTCTGCCGCCCGCTTGACGACCTCGTCGCCAACGACCCCGCTTCGCTGCAACGCGTCAATCCTACCGTTCTGAACGTTCTAAGAAGCTACGACGGCCACGTCTACGCGATGCCGTTCTACCAAGTGGCGATGGCCCTCTATTACCGCAAGGACTACTTCCTCGCCGCAGGCCTCGACCCCGGGAGGCCTCCCCAAAACTGGGAAGAGTTCTACCGATACGGGCAGACCATCACCGAGAAAACTGGCCACAGCGCCTTCGCGTTTTCATCCGGCCCTGGTGGACGCGCCTACCACTGGATCAACTTCGTCTGGCAGGCGGGCGGAGAAATCGTGGCGCCGGCGGAGAACGGTTATTGGAAGAGCGTCATGGCGACGCCGCAGGTAGCCAAGGCGCTCGAGTTCTACCGCAAGATGACAGTCGACACTTGGAGGGGGGCCGACGGCAAAACCTACGGCCCGATGGCGATTCTCACGAGCGACCTAGGCGACGACATCAACTCGGGCAAGGTAGCGATGTGGTTCTCCTACACCAACGACGTGTTGATGAACATGACCGACCTGAGCCCCTCCCTCATCGGCGTCGCCGCCCTCCCGGCCGGCCCCGCCGGGCGCAGGAACGAGATCAACTCCGGCATGTGGGCGATCAACGCCAGCATCAAAGACCCGGCCAAGATTGCCGCTTGCTGGAAGTTCATTCAATACTTTGGCGGCGACGCCGCCGCCAGGATCAACACCCAGAAGTTTGTCGAAAACGGGGAAGGCGCGCTCGTCAACCCGGTGTGGCTGCGTAAGTTCGGTTATCCCGACCTCGCCGACCAAGCCGACCCCAACTATGTGAAGGCGAACGAGGAGCAGTTCAAGACCGGCCATCCGGAACCTTACGGAAGAAACTGCGAGCAGATCTATCACGTGCTGGACGACGCGCTCGACGAGGCCCAGCTTTACCCCCACCGCCCTGCGATGGAGATCCTCCTGAGCACCCAGAAGGAGATGGACCAGGTCCTCCTCGGCTACACCCCTCCCGAAGTGATGAAGGTTCGCCGCGCCTGGGGGGCGGGCATCCTCACCACACTTATCCTTACCCTTATCGGCATCGGCGGTCTTGCGCTGAACCGGTACCGAAAGCGCCCAAAGTCCGAGGAGCGAGACCGCTTGGCGGCAGGGACCGACCGTAGAAAGGCTTACCGCTTCATCGTGTGGTGCCTGGTCCCCGCCGGGTTGAGCATCCTGGTTTGGTCTTACTACCCCCTTCTCAAGGGCTTGATCATCGCATTTCAGGACTACAAGCTGCTTAAGCCAGCTCACTTTGTCGGGCTTGACAATTTTATCGATGTTTTCACTCAACCCGTGTTTTGGCGGTCACTGCTAAACAGCTTCATTTACGTCGCCCTCAGCTTGGTCATCGGGTTCTTTCTGCCCGTTTTCCTTGCCCTTGCCCTCAACGAGGTTCCTCGCGGCAAAGTGTTCTTCCGCACGGTTTTCTACCTTCCGGCAATGACGAGTCCCATTCTCATATCTTTCCTTTGGCGGCAGATCTATGAAAAGAAGGAAACCGGTCTGCTCAACTCGCTGCTTTCCCCTTTGATCGATCTGTACAACAGCACGTTCACCCACCTTGGATTGAGTCCAGCACCTCACGCAATCGACTGGCTTGGCAACCCTTCGCTGGCCATGTTCGCGGTCGTGCTTCCGGGAATTTGGGCTGGTGCGGGCCCGGGGTCAATTCTTTATCTTGCCGCTCTGAAAAACATTCCCCAAGAGCGCTATGAGGCTGCCGACGTCGACGGCGCGACTTGGTGGCAAAAGATTAGGTGGATCACCCTGCCGGGTTTGAAGCCCCTTATCCTGATCAATCTCTTGGGTGTGTTCATCGCCGGGTTCAAGACTATGGAGAACGTGTTCGTTCTCACCGGCGGGGGGCCGTTGAACTCGACGCGAACGATTGGATTGGAGATCTGGGAGAACGCCTTCATGTATCTCAAGTTTGGCTACGCCACCGCCGCCGCATGGGTCATGGGATCGATTCTCATCGGGTTCACAATCACCCAGATCCGCACGTTGACGAAGATGCGATTTGGAACTGCGCAGTACTAACAGGTCGTAGCGCGATTACCGGGTTTGTATGAGGATTAGCAACCGCGTTCGTGGCGTACTCCACAACTTCTTCGGGCTCGGCCAGCGTTCCAGACTTTGTGCTTGCTCGAACTTCTAGCTTGGCACTATGCCAGATGTCTTGCCGGACACTTCGCCCGACGCTCGCTTTTCCGCCAGGTCGTTAAGCGGCACGTCGCGAAGTTCGGGAACCCCGCGAGACATCTCCGTCCTGTCGAGGACGGCCCCGGCTTGATCCCAAGCTTGCGAGGCGAAGTCCTGAATCCTCTCCCCAAATCGGGATACAACGTCCCTAGCCCAAGAGGCAAAATCGCCACCGCCCTCGATCGCCCGCCGGGCAAGCGAGGACAGGTCAGCCACAACTTGATGAACATGGCCCTCGCCAAGGTCGTCAAGGCTCAAAATCCCCTTGATTCGCGAAGTCGCCAACTTGGCCGGAGTCTGGCTCGCAGCCTCGAGCCGCAGCTCCTCCGCAAGCCCCGAACTTACTCCTTCAGCCGTAAAGGCGCCTGAACCGGCAGATCGGGCCTCGTCGCCTGAAACACGTTCGACCCGATCTCCGACACCTCCGGCGCCACCACCTTAGAGCTGGTCCTTGCCGGTCTGCAACCTGTTGCGGAAGTTGCCCGCAATGACTGCAGGTTTCACGGCAATCACTTACGGTCTATCGAGGATTTACTATTCCGGCGGCAACAGATCCTCGATTCGGACGAGTTCCACATTTTGCAGCTTAGTATCAATTACAAACTGGGCAAATCGGGGACTTGCAAAGTCATAGCCAACCACATTTTGCGATGTCATAAATAGATCAGGCCAATCGTCGCTATCCCCCACGAAGTGAAGGCCCTTGTCAGCCTTCCAAAAGCTGCATCGATCGAGTCCGCATAGCGGACACCGATAGGTCACTTCTACACCGGACCGTTCTTCGTCGACGGGTACGCGT
>Ga0265338_10000710_pt1 | contig 56899 bp, 32 predicted proteins | sample 42126metaG_FD_193579 | JGI IMG/M metagenome (GOLD analysis project Ga0265338, IMG submission 193579) | Rhizosphere microbial communities from Carex aquatilis grown in University of Washington, Seatle, WA, United States - 4-21-26 metaG | ecosystem: Host-associated > Plants > Roots > Rhizosphere... | reverse complement strand
TGATTCTGCTCGGCGGCCTGGCGCTTAATCTTACCCCGTGCGTGCTCCCGATGATCCCCATCAATCTCGCCATCCTGGGAGCGGGCGTGAACGGCGGCAATCGTCGGCGCGGCATCGCGCTGGGTGGTGCTTACGGTTTCGGCATGGCGCTGGCATACGGCGGCCTGGGACTCGTCGTGGTCCTGACCGGCAGCAAATTCGGCACGCTCAATTCCTCGCCGTGGTTCAATTTCAGCATTGCCTTGGTGTTTGTTGTTTTGGGAATGGCGATGTTCGACAAAATCGCGATTGACCTGTCGCGCTTCCAGCGGGGTGGTGTTCCGAAAAAGAGCGGCAACACTGCGTTTGCCGCCGCGGTGGTCATGGGCGCCGTTTCCGCGCTGCTGGCGGGAGCGTGCGTGGCGCCGGTGGTGATCTCGGTGTTGCTACTGGCGACGACCAGTTATCAACACGGCAATTTTCTCGGGCTATTATTTCCATTTGTGTTAGGGATTGGAATGGCATTGCCGTGGCCGTTTGCCGCAGGAGGACTTTCCTTTCTGCCGAAACCGGGCCGGTGGATGACGCGCGTAAAATATTCTTTCGGTGTGTTCATCTTCGCATTCGCTGCCTGGTACGGCTGGTTGGGATGGAATCTGACGCGCATGAATTCGGTGACGGTGAACGCGCGCGGCGGGAGTCACAACGTCAGCGACCTGCGGGCGGCGCTTGCGGCTTCGCACGAAAACGGCAAACCCGTGCTGATCGATTTCTGGGCGAGCTGGTGCAAAAACTGCGAGGCCATGGAACACACTACCCTGAACAATGACGAAGTTCACGGCCATCTGCAAAAATTCCAGGTTGTCCACTTCGAAGCCGAACGGCTCGACGATCCTGCCATCAAGCCAGTGCTCGATGAATTCGGAGTGCTCGGCCTGCCCGCGTTTGTTGTACTGCGTCCGATCAAGACTGATGTCTCCGTGCCTGCACAGTAACCCGCGACAAGAATCAATCAGGCCTATACGGAACGCTGGAGTGGAAAAGGGGACCGCGCCCTCGCGGTTCACCCTTACGCTCGAATAGGCCCACCGTTTGGTGCCTTCCGCGCCTTTTTAACGCGGCGCTTTTTACCAAAACCCACTTAACAGCCCGGTAAAAAAACTCTGGACGCCGTCGCTGAAAGGATATTTGGATTTGTGCGCGGAGCGACAAAGCACAAATTCAAAAACACCTCAGCCCGAAGGGTTTAACGACAAAGCGGAACGGGCAGGAAATACGCCAATTGGCATCCTTTAAAGAAATCGTCAAAGGCGCGTTGATATTTTTTTTACGGCTACGACCCGCCAATTGATTACCCAATGCCGATTGCAAGAGGCAGTGTGATCCGCATGACGGATATCATTTATATCGGGATCGTGGTGGCCTTTTTCATGGTGAGTGAACTCTACGCTCACTGGTGCGAAAAACTTTAGGAGCTTTATGGAAAACCTCATCGTCGGGCTGATCGCCCTCGCTTTATTCGCATATTTGCTGTTCGCGATGATTAAGCCGGAAAAATTTTAACTGACCATACTTATGCAAACGTCCGGTTGGATTCAACTCGCTCTTTTCGTTGCCGCGTTGGCGCTGATTACGAAGCCGATGGGGCTGTATCTCGTACAGGTGCTCGACCCCCATGGCAAAACATGGTTTGACTGGGCGCTCAAGCCGTTGGAACGACTCACTTACCGCATCATGGGCTTGCGCGCGGACGAGGAACACGATTGGCGGCGATACACCTGGGCCATGCTGCTGTTCAGCATGGTGAGTTGCATCTTCACTTACGCGATTCTGCGTTTGCAGGACAAGCTGCCGTTTCAGGCGCTATTGAATCCGCAAAGCCTGGCTGCGTTGCCGCCGCATCTTGCGTTCAATACGGCGGTCAGTTTCACCACCAATACCAACTGGCAGAGTTACGGCGGCGAATCCACGATGTCCTATTTTTCGCAGATGGTGGCGCTGACCATCCACAATTTTGCTTCGGCGGCCGTTGGAATCGCGCTGGCCGCGGCGCTGGTGCGCGGCATCGCGCGGCATTCAACGAAACTGCTTGGTAATTTTTGGGTGGACCTGGTGCGCCTCACTTACTATCTGCTGCTGCCCATTTGCGTCCTGTTCGCCCTGTTCCTCGTTTCTCAGGGAATGATCCAAAATTTCAAGCCCTACACAAAAGCCAAGCTCATCGAGCCAATGACGATTTCCGTCGCCAAGACCGACAAGGACGGAAAGGCGGTCTTGGACAAGGACGGCAAACCCGTGATGGAAAACCAAACGGTCGAGGAACAAACGATTGTGCAAGGTCCCATGGCCTCGCAGGTCGCGATCAAGATGCTGGGCACGAACGGCGGCGGTTACACGAATGCCAACGCCGCGCATCCGTTTGAAAATCCAACGCCGCTCTCGAATTTCCTCCAAATGCTCTCGATCTTCAGCATCGGCAGCGGATTGACGTATTACCTGGGCCGCATGGTAAAAAACCAAAGGCACGGCTGGGCGGTTTGGGCGACCATGATGATCCTATTCCTGGGTGGTACGCTGTTTTGTTGGTGGGCAGAAGTGAAGGGAAATCCGATCCATCAACACCTCGGGGTGATCGTGGCTGACGGCAACCTGGAAGGCAAAGAGGTCCGCTTCGGCCTCTTCAATTCCGCGTTGTTCGCCACGGTCACTACCGACGCCTCCTGCGGCGCGGTCAATGCGATGCACGACTCATTCACTGCCCTGGGCGGTTTCGTTCCGCTGTTCAACATCCAGCTTGGCGAAATCATTTTCGGCGGTGTCGGCGCCGGGCTTTACGGGATGATCGTGTTCGTCGTGCTCGCGGTATTCATTGCGGGATTGATGGTGGGTCGGACACCGGAATATCTCGGAAAGAAAATCGGCTCTTACGATGTAAAAATGTCCATGCTGGCGCTGCTCATTCTTTGCATTTCGATCCTTGGATTTGCCGCCTGGGCCGCGGTCAGCCAATGGGGATTGGCCGGGTTGAACAACAGCGGACCTCACGGATTGAGCGAGATGCTTTACGCATTCAGTTCCGGGACCGGCAACAATGGCAGTGCGTTCGCCGGTCTGACCACGAACACACCCTGGTATAACACCACCCTGGGAATCGCCATGCTCGTGGGGCGTTTCCTCATGATCATTCCCATCATGGCGCTGGCGGGTTCGTTCGCGCAGAAAAAACTGGTGCCCGCCAGCGCGGGAACCTTTCCGGTTTCCGGCGGGACCTTCGTGCTTCTTCTGCTCGGCACCATTTTGCTCGTAGGCGCGCTGAACTTTCTTCCGGCGCTGGCGCTGGGGCCAATTGTTGAACATTTCCTGCTGCTGAAGGGAACGTTGTTTTAACCAATTCTTGAAATTTTATGACTCATAAAGCTCCCTCGTTGTTTGACTGGAAAATTGCCGGACCCGCCATTGGTGATGCTTTCCAAAAGCTCGACCCGCGGTTGATGATTAAAAACCCGGTCATGTTCGTGACCATGGTTGGCGCGGCGCTGACGACGGTTGGCGTTTTTACGGCGCATTCGGATCTGCGCGGGTTCGTGGCGCAACTGGCCGTGTGGCTGTGGTTCACCGTGTTATTTGCCAACTTCGCCGAAGCCATGGCGGAAGGGCGGGGTAAAGCCCAAGCGCAGGCTTTGCGCAAAACACGAGTGCAAACTACAACTCATCGCGTAAAAAACGGCGGCACCGAAGAAGTCAACGCAACGGAACTTCGCAAAGGCGATGTGGTTGTCGTGCGTGCCGGGGAAGTCATTCCGGCCGACGGCGACGTGATTGAAGGCGCGGCCACGGTGGACGAATCAGCGATCACCGGCGAATCGGCTCCCGTGATTCGTGAAAGCGGCGGGGATCGCAGTGCCGTTACCGGCGGAACGCGCGTGCTTTCGGACGAGATCAAAATTCGGATCTCCATCAATCCCGGCGAAGGTTTCCTCGATCGGATGATTTCACTGGTGGAAGGCGCGAAGCGGCAGAAAACTCCCAATGAAATTGCGCTCACAATTTTGCTTTCGGCGCTGACGGTGATTTTCCTGCTCGTCTGCGTCACCCTGAAACCTTTCGGGATTTATTCCGCCACGGACTTTTCCGTGCCGGTGCTGATTGCGCTGCTCGTCTGTCTGATTCCCACCACCATCGGGGGATTGTTGAGCGCCATTGGCATCGCGGGCATGGATCGCTTGCTGCAACACAACGTGCTCGCGATGAGTGGCCGCGCGGTTGAGGCGTCCGGCGACGTGGATGTGCTTTTGCTCGACAAGACCGGGACGATTACGCTGGGAAATCGCCAGGCGGCTGATTTTCTTCCCGCACCGGGCATCCAGGTGGAGCGTCTGGCCGATGCCGCGCAACTTTCGTCCCTGGCCGATGAAACGCCCGAAGGCCGGAGCATCGTGGTGTTGGCGAAAGAGCGTTTTAATATTCGCGGGCGTGAAGTCGTTTCGCCGCCCGCGCATTTTATTCCATTCACCGCGCAAACCCGGATGAGCGGGGTGGACATTCCTGCGTTGAACGGCTATCCCGCGCAAAGCATTCGCAAAGGCGCCGCGGAAGCCATTCGGGTCCACGTGGAACAAGCGGGCGGGCAATTCGCGCCGACCGTCACTCAAGCTGTCGAAAACATCTCCCGTTCCGGCGGCACACCGCTCGTGGTTTCCGAAGGACGCGACGTGCTCGGCGTGATCCATCTCAAGGACATTGTCAAAGGAGGAATCAAGGAACGCTTTGCGCAACTCCGTAAAATGGGAATCAAAACCGTGATGATTACGGGCGACAACAAACTCACGGCATCAGCCATCGCCGTGGAGGCTGGCGTGGACGATTTTCTGGCAGAGGCAAAACCGGAGGACAAGCTAGCGCTAATTCGGCGCGAGCAAAGCGGCGGGCGCATGGTGGCGATGATTGGCGACGGCACCAATGACGCGCCGGCACTGGCCCAGGCCGACGTCGGCGTGGCGATGAACACCGGCACACAAGCGGCCAAAGAAGCGGGCAATATGGTGGACCTCGATTCGAACCCCACGAAGCTCATCGAGATCATCGAAATCGGAAAGCAACTACTGATCACGCGCGGCTCGTTGACAACGTTCAGCATCGCCAATGACGTGGCGAAATATTTCGCGATTATTCCCGCGATGCTGATGGGCACATTTCCGGCGATTGCGCCGCTCAACATCATGCGCCTGCACAGCCCCACGAGCGCCATCCTGAGCGCGGTTATTTTCAACGCGCTTATCATTATCGCGCTGATTCCGCTGGCATTGCGCGGTGTTAAGTTCAAACCGATTGGCGCGCTGGCGATTTTGCAGCGCAACCTGCTCATTTATGGCGGAGGCGGGATTCTCCTTCCTTTCGTCGGGATCAAATTCATTGACGTCATCATCACCGCACTCCACCTCGTTTGATTTTATGAAAAACTTACTCTCGGAACTTCGCGGCGCAGTCATGGCCACGCTGATACTGGCGGTGGTTTGCTGCGGCATCTATCCGCTGGTTGTCTTTGGAATCTCGCAGGCGGTATTTCGCGATAAAGCGAATGGAAGCCTGATCGTTGATGCGAGCGGAACCGTTCACGGCTCGCGTTTGCTCGGCCAGCAGTTCACGGCCGAAAAATATTTTCATTCCCGTCCGTCCGCGGCGGGCAACGGCTATGACGCGACCAGTTCGGGAGGAAGCAACCTCGGGCCGACTTCACAAAAGTTGAATGATGCCATCAAAGACCGAATCGCCGCTTATCGCACGGAGAATGGCTTGAAAGAAACCGATTCGGTTCCCGCCGATGCCGTGACTGCTTCCGGCAGCGGCCTTGACCCGCACATCAGCGTGCGCAACGCGGAACTTCAAGCACCGCGAGTGGCCAAGGCCCGGAGTTTGCCCGTCGAAAAAGTTCTCGAACTGGCGCGGCTGAATACGGACGGGCCCGACCTGGGCATTCTTGGTGAACCGGGCGTGAACGTTTTGCAGTTGAACCTTGCGCTGGACAATTCATCGAACCGAACCTCAGCCACCCGGTGATAGCGAACCATTGGAGGAAATATGAATCTGTATCATTCAACCATGAAAGGACTCCGCGAATGCAGCGAAGCCCGCCGGCGACGGTTGCGCCAGCAACAGCATGAAGGGTCTGCGGAACCCAAAGTAAAACGGGACAAACTTTCGCTCTTCGCCCGACTTCTCCACCGGCACCGGTAAAATGAATTCATTCGTTCTGATCTTCGTGCCTGGCGAAACGGAACCGGCCGACATAGAGTCCGTGTTTTGCAAACGCGTTGGCCGGGCGGAACCCGTCGACAATCAAACCGCAAATCATTCCGAAACCATTGACGACGCGGAGCAATTGCCGCTTTGGCGTTGGTTTACCTTCTGATAATGAATTCATTACGAGTTGCCGGCAAAATTTTACCTGAATCTCCCGGCAAATTGATTAAACTAACCCCATGACCGAGCCGCAGCGCCCAAGCCCGGATGCCTTGTTGGCCGCGCTCCAAAGCGATGCCGCGCGGGGAAAACGCGGGCAGCTGAAGGTTTTTCTCGGCATGTGCCCGGGCGTGGGCAAGACCTACGCCATGCTGGAAGCGGCCCAGCGCGAGTTAAAAGCCGGGCGGGACGTGGTGGTTGGCTATGTTGAAACGCACGGACGCTCCGAGACTTACGCGTTGCTCTCGGGGTTGACAATCATTTCGCGAAAGAAAATTGACTATCGCGGCATGGCGCTGGAGGAAATGGATGTCGATTCCATTCTTGCGCGCCGTCCGAAACTTGTGCTGGTGGATGAACTGGCGCATACCAACGCGCCAGACTCGCGGCACCCCAAGCGATGGCAGGACGTGCAGGAACTGCGGGATGCGGGCTTGGACGTTTTTACAACCTGCAATGTCCAACACCTCGAAAGCCGCGCGGACACGGTGCGGCAGATTACCGGTGCGGAAATCAGGGAAACGGTTCCCGACAGCGTGCTCGATGCGGCGGAGATTGAATTGATCGATTTGCCGCCGACGGAATTACTGCAACGGCTTGAACAAGGAAAAGTGTATGTGCCCGAGCGCGCGCGCGCGGCTGCTGGAAATTTCTTTCGCGAATCCAATTTAACGGCGTTGCGGGAATTGGCGTTGCGCCTGGTTGCCGATCACGTGGGCGAAGAAACGCAGGAATTCCATCGCGCGCAATCGGTCGCCGGGCCCTGGAAGACCGGTCACCGGCTGCTCGTGGCGGTGAGCGCCAGCCCGTTTTCCGAACCGCTCATTCGCTGGACCCGCCGCATGGCCGACAGTTTGAAATCCCCGTGGCTCGCGGTTCACGTCGAAAATTCGCGCCCGCTGGGTGAGCAGGAGCAAGGGCGGCTGGAGAAGAACCTCGCGCTGGCCCGATCACTGGGCGCGGAAGTCATCGCCACCACGGACGAAGATCTCGTGCATGGCCTGCTGCGAATCGCGGAACAGCACAACGTTTCGCAAATCATCGTCGGCAAACCTTCCGCGGCGAACTGGCTCGAATGGTTGCGCGCGGGACGTTTATTGCGGCGACTCACCCGCGACAGCGGCAACATCGATTTGCATGTTGTGCGCGCGGAAAAAACCGGCGTGCCCGAAAAGAAACCGCCGCGGCTTTGGCTGCCGCAATCCGGCTGGAAACAATACGCGGCCGTCGCCGGCGTCGTGACCGCCGTGGGTTTGCTCAACGCGCTGCTGACACAATTGACAGGGCCGCGCGTGCCGGGTTTGGTGTTCCTGCTCACGGTCGTTCTGCTGGCATTATTTGTCGGCCGGGGTCCGGTTTTCCTCGCGGGAGCGGCGAGTGCGCTGATCTGGAACTATTTCTTCCTTCCGCCACGCCTCACTTTTGCTATCCGAAGCACGGAAGACGCCGTTTTGTTTGCGCTGTATTTCGTGGTCGCGATAGTCCTGGGCCAACTCGTCGCCCGCATTCGGGCGCAGGAACAGGCCGAACGCCATAGAGAAGAACGCGCGACCGCGCTGTATCAGCTTAGCCGCGAACTCGCCCAGGCCGGGACCCGCGATGAAGTTGTGTGGCAACTCACTGCCGAAGTGAACCGAGTTTTTAACGCGCCGGCCGCCGTTCTGCTGCCCGTCAATCACGGACTCGCGCCGCACCCGGACAGTCCGCTCGCGTTGACCGAAAAAGAGCTGAATGTGGCCGGTTGGGCATTCCAACATCGGCAGGCGGCGGGAAAATTCACCGACAATTTGCCGGGCGCCGACGCGTTGCATCTGCCTTTGGCGACCGAGCACACCACTCTCGGCGTGCTGTCCATCAGTCCGTCCGTCAAGACGCTGAGTCTCTCCCAACGCGATTTGCTGGAAGCATATGCGCGGCAAGCGGCGCTGGTTCTGGATCGCGTCGCGTTGCGCGGCGCTGCCGAACAAAGCAAACTCGTGGCCGAATCCGAACGGCTGAGCAACGCGTTACTCAATTCCATTTCGCACGAACTGCGCACTCCCCTGGCTGCCATTACCAGCGCGACGAATACATTGGTCGAGGCAAAAAACGGCGAGCTTCAGCGCGCGATGATTGGAGAAATCCAGGAAGCCGCGACGCGCTTGAATCGGCTCGTCGGAAACCTGCTCGATGTGACGCGCCTTGAGTCGGGCCACGTCCAGTCCAAACAGGAATGGCATGACATCGGCGACATCGTGCAAACCACCCTCCACTCGCTTCAGCGCGAGTTGTCCGGACGCGAAGTCAAAGTGGAAATTGAAGGAAACCTTCCGCTGGTCCAGCTCGATTTCACCCTCATGCAACAAGCGCTTTCCAACCTTTTGCTGAACGCCGTCATGCACACGCCTCCGGGCACGATGATTTTCGTGCAGGTGCGCACGGAGGAAAAAAATCTGGTCGTGCGCGTGGCGGATAATGGTCCGGGTTTGCCAACAGATTTGTTGCCGCGCATTTTCGATAAATTCGTGCGCGCGGCCAACGCACCGACGGGCGGCAGCGGCCTCGGCCTGGCCATTGTGAAGGGATTTGTGGAAGCGCAAGGCGGCAAGATTACGGCCGAGAACAAGTTGAGCGGCGGAGCGGTCTTCACGATTCGATTGCCACAATCCGAATCTCCCCCCACGCTGGAGCCGGCGCATGAGTGAACCTGAAAAAATAGTCGCATTGGTCATTGACGATGAGCCGCAAATCCGCCGGCTGTTGCGGGTGACTCTCGAAGCCAACGGGTATCAGGTGGTGGACGCGCCGAACGGGCAGGAAGGTCTGGTTCAAGCCGCGCAATGCCGGCCACAGGTGATTGTGCTCGATCTCGGTTTGCCGGACCTCGACGGGATAACCGTGCTTAAACGATTGCGCGAGTGGAGCCGCGTGCCCGTGATCATTCTCAGCGTCCGTGATCGAGAGGCCGAAAAGGCGGCCGCGCTTGATGCGGGCGCGGATGATTACGTGACCAAGCCATTTGGCTCGACGGAGTTGCTGGCGCGGCTTCGCGTTGCGCTCCGGCATTCCGAGAAGCGGGACGAGGAACCGGTTTTCCGCAGCGGCAGCGTGGTCGTCGACCTCGCCGACCGCCGCGTGACAGTGGATGGAAAGGAGATTTCACTCACGGCCACCGAATACAATTTGCTGCGCCTGCTGGTACGCCACGCCGGGAAGGTGCTGACGCAGCGTTTTCTGTTGCGGGAAGTTTGGGGGCCAAATGCGGAAAAGCAGAATCATTATTTGCGGGTGTATATCGCCCGGCTCCGTGAAAAATTGAAGGCTGATGGAGACCATTCCGATATTCTTCTCACGGAACCGGGGATCGGCTATCGACTTATGGAGAAAACTTAGGTTGCTGTTTCAGTGGCATAGATTTCAAGGTCGGCAAAACCTGAGTGGGACGAGGTGCGACTCCTTCTGCGAGTGACAAACGCGCGGTACAAATTGTGGGTCGAGAGAAGCAGGCCAAAAAAGAACTTTTTTTATACCCTCCAAATCGCTCAAAAATCCACCAAATGCCACCAAGATCAAACACTTACGACGAATTGACTGGTTTCGAACGGAACAGTTTTTGAGGCAATGACTTGGGGCGCAATTTTCGAGTTTAAAAGATCCGGGCCGGACCGGGTTTGGGGGTCGGAAAGGAGCCGGGTTTGGGAGTTTAAGGGGGTGGAGTTCACGAGTCTGGCCCGCGACGGCTTGAGTGGACCTCCCGGCAAGATACCGGAAGCGCGTTTTGGCTTCGGGCACGCGGACATCGCCGCGAACCAAGGCCCTCTTCATTCCTATTTTCATTCGCCCTCCTTCTTCGAATCTGTTTTAGCATGGGTGTCAACTCCGCGTTTTGCCGACTTGCACTCGGCAGGCCGTGAACTTGGCGAAGAGCCCAGGAATTACCGTCCGCCTGGCAGAATGTATAGGCCCTTTCCCACCACACCGGGCCGAAGCCGCGGTGTTAATAAAATTCCGATGCGTTCGCCTTTGGACGGGGCGATATTCCAGCGAAAACCGCGAGAAGCCGTTTCTAACCCTTCTTCACCAGCGTCCCATCCTCCCGCAACCGATACTCCTGGCCGCGCCATTCGATCTTGTTCCCCGCAAAAGCGCAGACCCAAATGGCGGCTTGAAGCAGGTCCTTGATCGGTACCAGCCAGAAATAGAAACCATTGAACGAACCGCGAGTGAGTCGAGATTGGAGATTTTGCGCGATCAGAATCCGGGCCAAAATACAGAAACCGCCAATGATCAAGGTAGCCGGCAGGGCGGCGTCGAACTCCCCAAACCATGGAAATGTGCCATGAGTCGCGTGTGGTCGTGTTCCCAAGACTCCAATCAAAAAACACAATAGCGCCCAAAACCCGGCATTGCTCAGGATGCTGAAAAAATACGGCACCGCCTGGCAAACGCGAATGGTCCGCGCCCAACGAAGTTGATGTTTCCACACCGAGCGCCAGGTCATCGGCGGGTCCCAACATTCGACGACAATGGGCGACAGCACAATGCGATGGCCACGGCGCGCAATCCGGTTGCCGAGTTGATAATCATCGGCCAGACAATCCGCCAACGATTTGAATCCGCCGATTTCGGCCAGGTGCGAGCGGCGCGTAAGCATCACCGCGCCGAGGGCGAAATCGAGCGGCTTGAGCGTCTGCGATTGCAATACCTGGCTCCAAAAATCGGCATTGATGGCGATGGCCTCCCATTGCATCGCCGTAGTCGAAGGGTTGGCGAGGCGATAAAAGCAATTGACCAACCCCACGGCGGGGCGCGTCGCTCCGTGCGCGGCTGGGGCCGAACCTGTGACCGGCCGTGAACCCTCCGCCCCGCTTTCCTCCGCCAGCGGCGCAACGGCGTTCGCCAAAAAATCCGGCGGCACGCGCACGTCGGCATCGCTGATGACGAGGATCTCGTGCCGGGCGAGTTTCTCGAGTTCGGCGAGTTTCGAGACCTTGGCGTTGGCGCCAATAAGCCTCGGAAAAACGCCCAGTTGAACATCGCGGCGGGGAAATTCCTGCGTGAGCTTTTTGATAATGGCGCACACCGGATCATCCGCCGACACGACGCCGAACAGGATTTGGATTTCGCCGCGGTAATCCTGCGCGAACCAACTGCGGAGGCAATTTTCGGTGGCGGCATCCGCGCCTTTGAGTGATTTAAGTAGTGTGACCGCGGGAGCAAAGGAAGTCTTGCCGGCGCGTTGATGCAGCGGAAAACGCCACGCGGCGATCCACTGCCAAATCAGCAAGGCAAGGCTGAGCAGGGCGAGGCTGCCGAGAATGACATTCAAAATCACCGCCCGTTCCTAAACGCGATGACTCGCCGCCGCAAGCACGGAATTAGCATCGCGTGGAATTCTTGCAGACGATCGGTCTTTTCGTCGCCCCGTTTCGCTTGCATCTGTCGAAAGGAAAGTTACCTTTGAGCCATGGCATTGACCAATCTTGCCGTGGCTGAAGAAGCGCTTTCGTTATCGCCAACGGATCGCGTGGAATTGGCGAAATTACTCATTCAGAGTGTCGAGGGCGACGGCCGAACCGATGAAGAAATAAAAGCCGACTTAAATCGTCGTCTGGAGAATTTGGTTTCGGGAAAAGATTCCGGTTTAAGCTTCGATCAAGTCTTTGGCACCCCCCTGTGAAGGCGGTTTTCAGCAGCCAATTCAAAGCAGATTTATTTAATGCGGAGAATCGATACGGAGAAATTTCCCCACAATTGGCAAGTGCGCTACGCGAGCGCGTGGCCGGCCAAGTGCGTGAGATCATCCGGTGGCGCGGAGGGGATCACCTTGGGCCTCACGGTTTTCCGTGCCGGAGGACGAGACCATTTCCCTATTACATCTATTACAAAGTGGATAGCGGGACTGTTTACTTTCTAGCGCTCGTGCATGAGCGACGACATCCGGCCTTTCTCAAAAAATAAATAAGCAAATCGTTGCGCTCAAATAGAGAAGTTACCGTTTCCGGCGCTTCGCCGGCCCGAAGAAATACCCGCCGCGAACCCGCACCGCCTGCACCCGCCGATCATGGCCGGTCGGTTGGCCGGGCTTTCCTTCTTCGAACAATGCGGTGTAGCGGTAATCGAAATTTTCCAGTTTCACGCGCTCAATTTTTTGGCTGATGAAACGTTCGATGGCGGCGACGTGCGAGGAATCCTCGGCGACCATCAGGGTAAAAGCGTCGCCGGTGGCTTCGGCGCGGCCGGTCCGGCCGATGCGGTGGATATAATCCTCCGGATGATGCGGCACATCGTAGTTGATCACGTGACTGACGTCCGCGATATCCAATCCGCGCGCCGCAATATCGGTCGCGACGAGCGCTTCAAAGCGGCCATCGCGGAAACCCTTGAGCGCCTGTTCGCGTTCGCGCTGGGTGCGGTTTGAATGCAACACGGCCACCGCGTGGTTGCTGCGTTTGAGCGTTTGTGCCACCCGATCCGCGCCGTGTTTGGTGCGGCAAAAGATGATGACCGATTCGTAGTTCACGCGGTCGAGCAACGCGAGGAGCAAATCCATTTTCTGCGCGTCGGCCACGGGATAAATGACGTGCTTGACGGTCTCGGCCGGCGTGCGGCGCGCGCCGATTTCAATCGTCTCGGGATTATGCATTGCCCATTTGATGAGCGTCTCGATTTGCGGCGGGATGGTCGCGGAAAAGAGGGACGTGTGGCGCGATCGCGGGCATTTCTCAACGATGCGGCGGACGTCCGGCAGAAAACCCATGTCGAGCATGCGATCGGCTTCATCGAGCACGAGATATTGCACGTGATCGAGGTGGCAGGTGCCTTGTTCCAAATGGTCGAGCAACCGGCCAGGCGTGGCGACAATGATGTCCGCACCCGCCTTCAGCGAATCGTTTTGCTTCCCGTAACCGACGCCGCCGAAAATGACGGCGATGTTCAAATCCGTGAAGCGCGCGAAATCGCGGATGGCGGTTTCGACTTGCGCGGCCAATTCGCGCGTGGGTTCCAGCACCAGCATGCGGGTGCGCGGATCGTGACGGCCCATCTTCGTGATGATTGGCAACGCGAACGCGGCGGTTTTGCCGGTGCCGGTTTGCGCGCTGCCGATGAGATCCTTCCCTTCGAGAATGAGCGGAATGGCACGGAGCTGGATGGGGGTGGGATCGACATAGCCCATGGCCTTGACACCTTCCAGAACCGGAGCCGACAAACCTAACTTAGCAAATGGCATAGGTATAATCTGTGCGTTAGACGGGGAAATGTCGATGCAGGAATTAGCCGCTATAATAGCGATAGGACGATAGACGCGATTCCGCTAAATCGCGTGCGCAACAGAATAACTCTTGGGCGGAACGATGCAGTGGGAAAGGGACCCGCCCGCCCCGGGCGCAGTGAACCGCGCCCTCGCGGCTCACGAAGGCGCTCGAATCATCCCACCCGTTTGGTGACTTCCCGCGCTACCGATGTTCGGCGCGGGGCGCGCCGAACAGCAGGCGGCGGCGCTCCCCAGAAACTCCGCTGCATCGTTCCGGCTTGGCCATATCCATGCAGTTGAACAAGGGGGGCACACGCCTCTGGCGTGTGGTTTGCGGCGTCTCGCCGCAAACCTCGTCTTACAAACTTCGCTCACTAAATAGTGAAGAAGATGGTTTAACGAAATTGCCGGCGAGACGCCGTCAATAGCACGCGGGACGCGCGCGCTCCCCTTTCGCTACTGCATCGTTCCGGCCTAGAAAGCGCTTTCTGTCACTTCAACGCTTTTGGCGGCCTTAATGAAGTCACGCACCTTTATGTGGTCCTTCTTTCCGGGGCTGGCTTCGACGCCACTCGAAACATCCACGGCGTACGGCTGGACCGTCCGAACCGCGTCGGCAACATTCGCCGGAGTCAATCCGCCGGCCAGGAAAATTGGCCGTCCGAATTTCTTCGCTTCAATGGCAAGTTCCCAATTGAATTTCTCACCGGTGCCACCGAGTTTGTCGGTCACGAACGCATCGAGCAGCCAAGCGTCGGTTGGATATTCCCGCAAGGCAGCGAGCGAGCCGGCGTCGCGAACGCGAAAAGCTTTCATGCTCATGATCCCGAATTGGGAGCAATACGCGGGTGTTTCGTTCCCGTGAAATTGGAGCAGGTTCAAGCCGCAATCACCAATGGCGCGCATGACGAGATCCTCGGAGGCATCCACGAACACGCCGACTTTGATGATAAACGGCGGGAGTTCACGCAGGATTTCTGCGACCTGGCGGATCGAGACATTCCGCGGGCTTGGCTCATAAAACATAAAACCCAGAGCGTCCGCCCCGGCTTCAATGGCGGCGTGCGCGTCGGGCGCATTGGTGATGCCACAAATTTTAACTTTGACGCTCATGAGCGGCACAGCATTCCACGATATTCGCGGAATCTCAACCGCCCATTTCCGCCCGCGAGTCGGCGCACCATCGTGGCGCATAACTTTTGCCGCCGGCCTTTTCGTCTGGCATGTTGCGCTGGATGTGAATCCGAAATCCAACCATCCGGTTTTCATCGGACACACAGCTTACGGCTCGAAAATGTCGTGGTGGTCACGCTTGCGCGCCGCGACTGAGTGCAAGGAATTGCCCACGTGCGGTCTGGATTTATTCAGGCGAAAAACCGACTGACCGATGATGCGGCTGGAATGGTACCCCCCACCCACCGTGAATCGAACAGGGATCTGACGTTTAGGAAACGGTAGCTCTATCGGCTCTTCCAAATGCTCCGGTTATCTGACCAGATTGCGACAAAAAACAAAAAAAGTGTTGAAAATGACAATTGACGCCCTACAGAGCGGGTGAATTGCGTCGATGGCGATTGCAGAATGATTAGCGTTACGCAGATATAACGGGACAGACGCAAGCGGTAATCATGAACCACAATATTCAATGACAGATTGACTATCCGGCACCAAAAGAAACATGAAAATGAATCCCTGCTCGCCACGTTTGCTCCTCAGTAGCAGAAACTCCATCTCAAACAAAATTGCTATCGCCGTCATCCTGACCGCGCTCATGCTGCCCGTCAAGGCAGCCTACGCGGCTGACGATTCCGCAGCGGCGGCGCTCGCCGCGGAAAGCGAGGCTTACTGCGCCTCCACCGTCAACAAAGACCGGCCTACGCCGCCGTCGATCGTGGTCGCCAAGGTGAATGAAGCTTGCGCGTTGCTGGAAAAAGAAGGCCCGGCCGCGTTTCCGAAATTCAGCGGCAAGACCAGTCCTTTCATTTACGAAGGCACGTATATTTGGGTTCATTCCCTTGCCGAATCCAAAATGTTCGTGCATCCCATCAAATACAAGATGGTCGGCAATGCGCTGGTCGGCCTGAAGGATACCCACGGCAAGCGCTTTTTCGTAGTGATGAACGACCTCGTTCGTGAGAAAGGTGAAGGTTGGGTGGAATACTATTGGCCCAAACCGAATTCGGAGGAGATTCTCCGCAAAATCTCCTTCGTCAAGAAATGCAAAATGTCCGATGGCGTCGAAGTGGTTGTTGGCTCGGGACTTTACAGCGTCAGCGATGCGGACGTCGCCAAACTTGAACTCCATTGACCATTCCGTGTGGCGAGCTGAAATCCACACAAGACCGAATCGGTTAGATCACAGCAAATATGTCGCTCAAAAATGCAAGTATCAAAATCAGACTGCTGACACTCGCTGGGCTGTCGGCACTGTTGATTGTCGTGATGTTTGTCGCTGCGCGGGTGACCGATTACAAGGTGGGGCAGGCCTACCTGATCGTTGACACCGCGCAACAAACCATCCAGACCGCCAGGGAGGCGATTGATTCCGCCAGCAAGTTGAAGGACGAAATCAACTTGGTCCAGCAGCGTACCTTGCAATTGCGTGTGATCGAAAAGACTTTCCTGGAGTTCCACCTTCCGGAGGCCAAGGAGGGCTTTGACAGGGTCGCGGGGGATTTGAGCGCCGACCTGGAAAGACTTCACCAAACTCAGATCATCGCCGAATTCCAGGATTACCGGGCAGCCTTTGAAGAACGCGTTACCATTCAGATGTCGCATGACGGGTTGAACGGCAAAACGACCGAAGCGCTGCAGGAGTCGGAGCAGAGGCTGACCCAGATTCAAGCGGCTCTCGAAAGCCGGCAATCAGCAAAGCAGATGGACGGAGGCACACTCAACCCGGACGAAATGGAGATGATGAATGTCTCCCGGGACTGCAAAATTGTCATCCAGAAATTGCAAATCCTCTCGCAACAGTTCCTGGCCACCGGCGACCAGAAATTCGTCGATCAATACAAGCAAGTCGCGGCCAAAGAGGCGCAATCAGAAGTCCGCAGCCTGCGGGAATTTGCCACCGCACTCAACAACACCAATTATCTGGACGGCAGCAGAGTCATCACTGTCGCGCTGAGTGAAATTGTCAAAGATATGGATCAGATGCTGGCCCTTGGCGCCCGCGAAAAGCAGCTGGAACAACATCTCAACACAAAAGGCGAGGCCATCCTGAAGGCTGCCATTGATCAAATGGCCAAAGCGGATCAAGAGGTCCACAACCAGAAGAACAACTCCGCCAAGGCCGATGAATCGGTGCAACAAGCCCGTGCGTCCGCGCCGACTATCAAAAGATCGGCGATGGTCGCCATGTTGGTCCTTGTTTTGGTCGGATCGGTCACATACGGAATCGCGTTCACGTGGATCGTGCGCTCCATTAATCATTCGCTCGGCGCCACCATTTCCAGTTTGGACGAAACCATTCGCCAGACTTCCAACTCGGCCAGGCAGGTCTCGGCCGCCAGCCAGTCGCAGGCGGAGGGCGCCAGCGAGCAGGCGGCTTCGCTTGAGGAGACAAGTTCATCTCTTGAAGAGATGTCCTCCATGACCAAGCGCAATGCCGAAAACGCCCGGAAAGCCAGCGAACTCGCCAAACAGACTCGTTCCGCGGCCGACCAGGGCACCGCTGACGTGCAGGCCATGACCGTTGCTGTGGACGCGATGAAGGCATCCGCCAGTGAAACCGCCAAGATCGTCAAGACGATTGACGAAATTGCGTTCCAGACCAACATTCTCGCTCTCAACGCTGCCGTGGAAGCCGCCCGCGCCGGCGAAGCCGGCATGGGGTTTGCAGTGGTTGCGGACGAAGTGCGGAACCTCGCCCAACGCAGCGCCCAGGCGGCCAAGGAGACGTCCGCCAAGATTGAAAACTCCCTGATCCGTACGACTCAGGGTGTGGAAATCAGCGCCAAGGTGGCCGGCACTTTGAGCGACATCACCGCGAAAGTGCGGCAGGTGGACGAATTAATCAGCGAGGTCGCCTCGGCTTCCCACGAACAAAGCCAGGGCATCAATCAGGTCAACACGGCTGTCAGCCAGATGGACCGGGTCACACAAAGCAGCGCCGCCAGCGCCGAGGAGTGTGCCGCCGCCGCTGAAGAGTTGAATGCGCAGGCCTCAGTGCTGAAGGAATCGGTGGACAATCTCTCTCAACTCGTGGGTGGACAGGCAAGAGAACTAATTGACAGCACCACTGCCCCACGATTTCAGGCACAGACCGTCCCTGAGCGGCAAGCGAAGTCCACGCCCTTGAACCGAGACGCCAAGCCACCTGCAAAAACAATGACTCGGTCGGGTTTTTAAAATTCGCATCACTCCGAATGTGCGCGAATGCTCTGGGATCACCAGGGATGTTGAGTTTCGATATTTGAAACGACCCGCGGGATTTTAATTCTCCTCAAGACACAACAGAGAGCAAAGGGGCGAGATCGGAAAAGTCTAGAAACGACGGACGATTTCCTGGCAAGGTAACGCACCCGGCTACTACGCTGGTTCCGCGACTTGAAGAATTATCGCGACCTCTTGAAGTCGGCAACTAATACGGTTTGTTTGCGCATTTTTGCGGCCCGGCAAAAGACCATCGGCACTTTTATGAGATGAAAGCGGCTTCCATCGTATCTTGACACGAATGCAAAGCTGTCCGCGGCGTCCTTGTCATCGCCCGCCGACCCGCTATGCTGACGTGGGCTGAACACGCCCCCGTAGCTCAAATGGATAGAGCAATTGTTTCCTAAACAATTGATCACGGTTCAATTCCGTGCGGGGGTACCAAAGCAACTTTTTCCGTTCAATTTTTGCGACGATTCCAGCTAATACCGCATTTGGTACCATTTTGATTTTGTGGCAAAAAGTAGCAAATTTCAGCAAAAGGTCGGCGCGCGCACCGCGCACGGAAGGGAAACGATTACGAAAACGGCCAGTTGAAACCTTGTCGACTGGCTACCCGTCTCACTACTCTCAAGATAATATGAATAACGCGCTTGTTAGACACTTTGCCGGAGCGGGACTGGCCCTCATTCTTCTCGGGAGCGCGTTTGCCGGCGGCGTTCAGGAACTGGATGCCACCCGGGTGCGCCTCCTGCCAGGGAGTCCTTTCTTCGAACGGCAGGAACTGCATCGGAAAGTCTATTTGGCGGCGTATGATCCGGATCGGTTGCTGTTCCACTACCGCGCCCTGGCCGGACTGCCGCAGCCCGAAGGCGTCAAGGCCGGGTACGCCGGCTGGGACAGCGGGTTTATTCGCGGCCACATGGCCGGGCATTATCTCTCCGCCGCCTCGCGGATGGCGGCGGCAACCGGCGACGCCTCGTATCGCGAAAAAGTAAACTACGTGGTCGCGGAACTCGCCAAATGCCAGGACGCGCTGAAGCAAGATGGTTATCTCGCGGCGTTTCCCGTTGCGGCCTTCGATCATCTTGAAGGCAAACCCGGCGGCAACGGCGGCGTGGTGGTGCCGTATTACACCATTCACAAAATCATGGCCGGGCTTCTGGACGCGCATCACTATCTTGGCAACACGCAAGCGCTCCAGGTCGCGGTGAAGATGGCCGACTATTTTGAAAAGCGCCTGGCCGCGCTCAACGTCGAGCAAATCGATAAAATTTTTCACACCGATGGAAGCCGCAATCCGCAGAATGAATTCGGCTCGATGAGTGATGTTTTGGCGGAACTTTACGCCGTTACCGGGGACCGCCGGCATTTGGATGCGGCGCAATTGTTCAACCGTCCGTGGTTTGTGGCCCCGCTGGCTCGGGACGAGGATCACTTGGGCGGATTGCACGCCAACACCCACCTGGCCCAGGCGGTCGGCCTGGCGCATTGCGCCAATATCACCGGCGAGGCGGAGGAGTTGAAGGCGTCGGAAAATTTCTGGAAGCTCGTCACGCAGGATCATTCGTTCGTCATCGGCGGAAATTCGTTCAATGAATGGTTCGACAAACCCGACGTGGAAACGGGCGCGTCCATCGACGGTCACAAGGAACTTCCGGCCACGACCGCTGAGAGCTGCAACACGCACAACATGCTCAAACTCACGGCGCGACTGTTTGAGCGGAAGCCCGGGGTCGAATACGCCGATTACTTCGAACGCGCTCTTTACAATCATCTGCTCGCCACCATGGATCCGGACTCCGGCGCGGTCACTTATTTCATGCCGTTGTATGGAAATTTTCGCACCTACCTGGACGGCACGTTTTGCTGTAGTGGCACGGGCATTGAGAACCCGCCGCGCTACAACGAAGGCATTTATTTTCAACAGAGCAATTCGCTTTGGGTGAACCTCTACATTCCCTCCGAGCTTGATTGGCGGGAAGCGGGAATGGTCATCCGCCAGGAGGGCGACATCACCCGTGGAGAACCGATCAAATTCACCGTTGTCAAAGCGGGAACACAGTCAGCCAGCTTAAATTTTCGGATTCCCGGCTGGATTTCCAAGCCGGCGATTCTGACGCTGAACGGGAAGGTGCAGCAGGGCGCTGGACAATCTTCAACTTACGCCTCGCTCGACCGTAAGTGGAAGCAGGGGGACGTGGTGACGATCACGCTCCCCGTCGCGTTGCGTTTGGAGCGGGCAAAAGATAATCCCGCGATGGTATCGATCTTTTTCGGGCCGGTCTTGCTGGCCGGCGAGCTGGGGCGCGAGAATATGCCGAAGGATTTTGCCGGCAAGGATGCCAACCTGAAAGCGCCCGCGGTTCCGGTCCCCGGAATTGCGAGTTCCACTGCGAACCCGGCGGATTGGCTTCAGCCGGTTCAAGGTAAAACCCTGGCCTTCACAGCGCACAACGTCGGCCCGGCAAATGGGATTGTCTTCCGCCCGCTTTACGAAGTTCATCACGAGCGGTATTCCGTTTACTGGCGGCTTGAAGGAAATTCCTCCGGGACGAATTCGGTGAAGCTCACCAGCAACAGATAGTTTACAGCCGCTGCCCGCCGAAGCGGAGAAAAAGAAAACTGGCAAATCACATTTCGAGGGTTATCTGTCTTTTCTGCGAAAGCAACCGGCGATAAAGCAATGACATCCGGCCCTTTATTTCGGTGGCGAATCAGGACTGAAAATAAGGGTGCAAAAAGTGAGAACCAGCCCCTTTCCGACTGCTCGGTCCGCCGCGGCTACTGATTTGGATTCAACCGCAGCGCCTACTGAACGGTCAGACCCACCATAAACGGCGCTGGGTTTGCCATAGCGGATACATAGTCCATACTTTCGACTTTCACCTTGGGTATCGGATTTTGAAAGGTAGTTCTGAACAGATGCAGGAATTTCCCGTTTTGAAGATCATTCAAATACTTGTTTTCACCAACCCAAGCCAATTGCGTTGTTACTGCGTCCAATTTTGCCAGGTTTGGAGGCATGGGCTGCGCTATGCAATTCAATACATCTGCACCAGATATGATCTTCAATTCTCGCTGAGAACCATCCGAGTAATGCAAAATCAAGCTTGCAACCGCAGTTCCGAAAAACTGCGGTTGGATGCCCGTTGCACCATGAAAGATCGAGAGCGTCTTGAACTTGCGGCCAATCAATATGTTTGTAACCTGAATGGGCAACGATTTAACGCCTGCGGGAAGACCGGTGCCGGCAAGTTGAATCGTTCCTGAAACATCAAATGGAACACCGCCGAACTTGTGCAGACCTTCCTGGAGTTGGATGAGGTTATTGTCAACATCGCTCTGCGGAGCATCCAAGGGGTCCTTCAGGTTCGCGTTGACATAGTCCTGCAGACTTATGGGCACTTCCTTTGCCGACCAACCACCAGTCATTCCCTCGCGAACCGCAGCGCTCAATTCTCCAAGGTTTCTCGGCGGCACTGGCACTCGCTTTGGTTTTAAACCTAATCGAGCAATGAAGACGATCCCTATCAGACAAAAAACGCCCACCGCGACGTAAATTATAGCCTGATAAAATCGCTTTCTCATCGCACGATGCTCTTACCCAAGAATGAATCGTGCGGTAACTTCCAAATGCATCATCTGCATAGAGACGGCTTAGCGCCCGTCCTCAGCGGGCACAACAGAGATTTCAGCGGCACTCGTCCAGCCGTTTCGATAAATCTCCCGCAAGGCCGTGAAACGGAAGAATCGGGCATCGACCGGGGCAAATGGGACGACCTGGAGGGACGGATTATTCCGGATGTTGGCGAACGTGCCGGAAACGATGTTGGTCGTCCAGTTGGCTCCATCCACGCTGGTTTCAAATTGATAACGTTCGGGCGTGCCGTTCAGTATGTCGTCCTGGCGCGGCAAATAGGTGAATCCGGCAATCCGATGGGAGACACCCATGTCCACCGTCAGATGGTGCGGCAACGCCAAATCGTCGTTCCAACGGGTGTGCCAGAAAGTGGACGACTTGCCGTCAATCGCGTTGGCGGCGGCGTTGTCACCCCCGGCAGTTTCCTCGCTATCCACGTTCACCACTTTCCAGCCCGTAGGCGGCAGTCCGGCGAAGGTTTTTGAAGTCACGGTTCCCAGCTTGCCGTTCGGCATCACACAGGCGGCTTTTACGGTGCCGCTCAGGGGAAGTTTAATGGGCGAAGTGTAGACCGGCGAGTTGGTTGCCGGCTCGGTTCCATCCACGGTATAAACCATTTTGCATCCGGCAGTGTTGCCGATGGCGACCAGATTGTTAGTGTCGCGATCCGAAATGGTTGGAGACAAGAGGTAAATGGATTGCTTGAAGAGGCCGATCTCCGCCAGCGTTGGTTCAAGGCGTGAGCCGGTGATACTGATGCGGACCTGGGCGGTGGTGACGGGCGATTTCAACCGGATCAGCCGGCGATGACCGACGGTCGTAAGCTGGTCCGATGCGATTTTCTCCGCCGCAACCCAGGCCGTGCCATTCCACGCATCAATGGCGAAGGATTCAATTCTCTGGCCGCGATGATCCACCGCTTCCTGCAACGAAACAACGTCGAACGTGACCGCCTTGGGCAACGTGAGGGTCACCGCGCCGTTGGTCCGGCCGGGAGCGGCTTCCCACCAGGTATCGAGGTTGCCGTCGAGCGCGAGCGCGGGGCCGTTTGTGCGGCTGCCATTGTCGGCGGTGGCTTTGCCGCCGACGGCGAGGTCGGTGGCGAACGTTTCGTTAATGATCTCCCCCGCCCGGTTCAGGGCCTCCAGCTGGTTATCGGGAACCAACCCGCGTTTATCGGGCGAGAGATTCAGGATGAGATTTCCGTTGCGACCAACGGACGTGAAATAGATGTCCACCAATTGCGACACGTTGCGCGGACGTTTGTTGCGAGCCCAAAACCATTGGCTGCGTTCGAGAATGGTGGTGTTCACTTCAGCGGGAAACCACCAGAGGTGCGAACCGGGCTTGAGCTTCGCGCGGCTGCCCAAATCGCCCCCAGTCATATCCGGCCAGGTGAAGGTCTCCGGCGCCATCGGCAACGGAACCACGCTCCATTCCGTGGTGCGGCCAACGCCCCCTTCATTGCCCACCCAGCGCACATCCGGCCCTTTGCCCATGATGACGGCGTTGGGCTGCAGGCTGCGAATCAAGTGATACCAAGCCTGATAATTGTAGGTCTCATGGACACTGGGATCGGGATTGGCCCCGTCGAACCACACTTCGGAAATCGGGCCGTATTCGGTGAGCAACTCATAAAGCTGATTCAGGAAGTAACGATTGTAATCGTCGACCGTGTAGGTGTAATTCGTGAAACCAGGCGCCGGCGTGCGGCCTTTGGCGGGATCGCTCTGGAAGCTCGCCGGATCGGTCGGGATGACGGAAAGCACATTGCTGCTGCCGTTGCCATAATAGCCCGCCGGATTTTTTGGATTGGTCCGAAGCTGATAAAGATCGGCGGGGGAAAGATAAACGGCGAGCTTGACGCCATGGGACTTCGCGGCATTGGCCACTTCGCGAACTTCGTCGCCCTTTCCGTCACGCCACGGGCTCGCCGCCACCGAATGCGGCGTATAGCGGGTTGGCCAATAGCAAAACCCATCGTGGTGCTTGCAAACCAGCACGATCATTTTGCCGCCGAAATTCGTCATCGCATCGAGCCATTGATCGGCGTCCAACGCCGTCGGATTAAAGATCGAAGGTTCTTCGCGGCCGGTGCCCCACTCGACTTCATTGAAGGTGTTCACGCCGAAGTGGAGAAAAAACGTCCGCTCCAGCCGCATCCAATCGGTTTGATTGGCACGCGGCAAAACCTTTGCCGCTTTTTCGGCGATGACCGCGTCGGAATCGCCGGTGGAAATCACCTGCGTCGTGGCATACGGAATTGGAGTCGGCGCGGTGTTTTGCCCGAACGACACCGCCAGGGAACAGCCCAACGCGAACATGATCAATTTGGTTCGATTCATATAATGGTTTTAATTCGATTCCGTCACTCACGGCACGGCTGGACGCGGCACGCACGGCTGGGTTTGAACCCCAGCCGTTGCAAACGTTAAACCGTCTGTGGTGGCGGTCAATTTGATTTCACCGACGTCGTGCGTGGATTGGACGATGATTTGCGCCAGGCCGTTGAACAAGCTGCGCCGCCAGAGCGGTGACGTCGTGCTCGTGCCGGGAATAAATCGATCCGGCTCGTGCGACGATGGGTCGCCATTGCCCACGCCGATAATTTTACCGGGGCCGGTCAACTCGAAGGCAATCGGGTTGTCCGCCGTGGGAACCATCCGGCCCTGCGAATCCGCGACTTGAACGGTGATGACGGAGATATCTTCGCCGTCGGCCTGAAGAGCGGGGCGGTTCGACGTAAGTTGGATCGCGGCCGGTTGGCCGGTGGTTTCAACTTGGGCGGTCAGGATTTCCTTTCCGTTCTTGAAACCACGCGCGAGCAGCGTGCCGGGCGTGTATTTCACCGGCCATTCAAGGTGTGAATTCTTCGGCATCGGCTTCCGGCCCAGGCTCTGGCCGTTGAGGAAGAGTTCGATTTCCTCGCAGTTGCTGTAGGCCCAGACCGGGATTTCCTGGCCCTCCTTGCCGGGCCAGTTCCAATGCGGAAACACGTGCAGCACCGGCTCATCCGTCCACCATGATTTCAGGTAATACGCGCCGTCTTTGGGAAAGCCGCACAGGTCGAGAATGCCGAATTGTGATGCGATGGCCGGCCAACCGAAAGGTGTCGGCTCGCCGCGATAATCGAAGCCGGTCCAGATGCACATGCCGGCGAGGAACGGGCGCTGGGCGTAGTGGGACCACGCCTGCTCCAGGCTCGATCCCCAATCGGACGGATCCCAATCGTAGGCCCGCAGGTGGCACTGGCCGCGATCATCGAAGTAAATGCCGCGCGTCGCGTTGAGGGCGCATTCCTCGGTGCCGACCATCGGCTGGTTTGGCCGGCGCGCGTGCCATTGATCAGTGGTGAGACCGCTTTTATTTTTGAGGTTATCGAGATAATTCAGGCCGGCCACATCGATCACTTGCGAGAGGCCGCGGCCCCAACCGCCGCTGATGGCCGCGGTTACGGGCCGCGTGTCATCAATTTGCTTTACCCAGCGCTGCATCGTTGCGCCGATGCGCGCGCCAACATCATCGCCTTCGATGCGCCATTCCTCGTTGCCGATGGACCAGAGAATGACGCTCGGGTGGTTGCGATCGCGGAGCATCATGCTCTTGAGATGGTCGTAGTGATATTGCGCCGTTCCCATCAGCCGGTTCTCATCAATCACCACCATGCCGAGGCGGTCACAGGCATCGAGCAATTCGGGTGTGGGTGGATTGTGCGAGGCGCGATAAGCGTTGCCTCCGAATTTCTTCAATTGCGCGATGCGAAATTCCTGCAATGCATCCGGAATGGCGGCGCCGACGCCCGCGTGGTCCTGATGATTGTCCGTGCCTTTAAGTTCCACGTGCTTGCCATTGAGGAAGAATCCCTCGTTTGCATCGAAGCGAATCGAGCGGATGCCGAAAGTCGTTTCGCAACGGTCCATCACCGTGCCTCCGGAGCTGATGGTCGTTACGAGCTTGTGCAAGTGCGGCGTATCGATGGACCACAGTTTTGGATTGGGCACGTTGAGCGTTGAGGAATAGTCACCTGATTCTCCAACCCCGAGCGAGAGTGTCTTGAACCCGGCACTGGCAATCTGCCGGCCGGTATCGTCCTGAATTGCCTGATCAATGGTAAATGAGGCTGTGTTCGTTCCTTCATTGATGACCGCGACGCGCGCGGTCACATCCGCTGCATTCTGCTTCAGTTCGGACGTGACGAAGGTACCATGCCGTTCGACGTGCAACGGCGCGGTCTTAACAAGCCAGGCATGGCGATAAATTCCCGCGCCCTCGTAGAACCAGCCTTCCTCCAGCGAGGCGTCCACGCGCACGGCAATGACGTTCTCACCGCCGTAATTGAGAAACTCGGTGAGGTTATAAGCGAAGCCGCTGTAGCCGCTTTCCTCACGGCCCAGGAAATGGCCGTTGATCCAAACGATGGAATCACGAAACACGCCGTCGAACTCAACACTGATTCGCTTGCCCAGGTCCGACGCGGGAATGGTGAACCGCTTGCGATACCAGCCGACGCTGGACTCGGGGAAATTGCGGCCAATCGCCTTGAAGCCGTGGCTCCCGCTGCCGCGTTCACTGAAGGGCAACTCCACCGCCCAATCATGCGGCAGATTGAGTTGACGCCAGTCGCGATCATTGAATTTCGGCGCTGAAGCGCCCGAGCCGAACCCGGTCTTGGCGAAATAGGAAAATCCGCCGGTCGCGAAATCAAAATCCTTCTTCACATCCACCGCGTTGCCGAGATGAAACTTCCAGTCCGCGTCGAGCAAAAGGCGTTCTCGCGGCGAATCGGCGGCCGCAAATTGCGCGAAGAACAAGACGGCGCCCGAGACGGCCATGAAGGTGCGGAGAAAACTGGATATTCTCATTTCAGTATGCGTTTATTGAATTCACCCCGGCAACTCAAGGCACAAATGGACGCGGCGCGCTGGGCTGCGTTCGCACCGTGGTCGTCACCGACGCGAGACCGTCGGCGGTCGCCGTCAATTTGATTTCACCCGCGTCCTTCGTGGACTGCACGATGATTTGCGCAAGGCCGTTGAACAGGCTGCGCGTCCATGGCGAGGCGGTCGATTTGCCGACGATCTCTACGTTCACATCGGGATTCAACCCACCGGAACCTCCGTCATTCTTCACCCCCACGGCGATGACATTGTCGCCCGCGTGCAACTGTTTTTTGATGTCAAATAGCGGCTGTTCCTGCCAGTCGTGCGACTCGCCGACGCGCTGGTTATTGACGTAATACCAACCGCGGTCGTCGCAGTTGGCAAAGCGGACCTGCACGCCGGGATTTTCCAAATCTTCCGCTGTCAACTTGACGTGAGCCCGGTAAATCGCCGTCTGACCTTCGCGCAAAACCATTTCACCCGTATCGCCGTCGGTTTTGGGCTTGATGGTGTTCCACGACGAATCGTCAAACTCCGGCGCATATTCGGGCGCCGTCTTGCTGCGTTCGGTCGGGAAGGACGCCAGCGTCCAACGCCAGCCGTTCACGGCAATGGCGCGCACCGGCATCTGCGGCACGAAAGTGTCCGGCTCGTGACTACTCGGATCGCCGTTGCCCACGCCGAGGATTTTGCCCGCGCCGCTCAATTCAAAATGAACCAGGTTCTGCGCCACCGGAACAGCGCGGCCCTGCGCATCGGTCACGGAAACGGTGAATACGCTCACGTCCGCGCCGTCGGCCTTGATGGCGGTGCGGTTCGGTGTCAACTGGACGGCCACCGCGTCACCGGTAGTTTCAATCTTCTGTTCCGCGACAACCTTGCCGCCATTAAAACCTTTCGCGCTCAAGGTGCCCGGCGCATATTTCACCTGCCACGACAGCTTGGAATTGCGCTTCATCGTCTGTTTGCCGAGCGATGCGCCGTTGAGGAACAGTTCCACTTCCTCGCAGTTGCTCAAGGCGTCCACGCGGATTTCCTGGCCTACCTTGCCCGGCCAGTTCCAATGCGGCAGCAGGTGCAGCACGATGTTCGTCGTCCACCACGATTGGTAGTAATAGAAATTGTCCTTCGGGAAACCGCACACGTCGAGGATGCCGAAATGCGAGTTGATGCACGGCCAGTAATAGGGCGTCGGCTCGCCGCGATAATCGAAGCCGGTCCACACGAAGCCGCCGCTCAACCACGGGCGCGCGGCGAAAACACTATACCATTCCTCGGCGGTGTTCGACCAGCTCGGCGCATTGACATCATAGGCACTGACGTAGCCGCGCGCCTTGTCGTTCTCGTAGATGCCGCGCGTGCTGACGGTGCTGCCCTGCTCCGTGCCGACGTTCGGTTGGCCGGGATGCTTGGCATGATAACTGTCCATGTTCTTGCCGTATTGTTCCGGCGTTTTACCGACCTGGTAATTCCAGCCGCGCACCTCGATGACGCCGTTGATGCCGTCGAACGTGTCATCCTGCGGCGCGGGGTAGGTGACGGGTCGCGTCGGATCGAGCGACCTCACAAAATCCTGCATCGTTTTGGCGACGTTGCCGCCCTGCGGGGAGCTCTGCACGGAGAATTCCTCGTTCGCCACGCTCCAGATGCCGACGCTGGCGTGGTTGCGGTCGCGTTTGATCAAGTCTTCCCACTTGCGGAGATTTTCCTTGTCGCTGCCGAGCAGGCGGTTCTCGTCCATGACGATCATGCCGAGGCGATCACAGGCGTCGAGCAGCTCCGGCGTGGGCGGATTGTGCGAGCAACGATACGCGTTGCAACCGAATTCCTTCAGCCTGGCGATGCGGAAATTCTGGAGCGCATCCGGCAACGCCGCGCCGACGCCCGCCATGTCCTGGTGATTGCAGGTGCCCTTCAATTCGTAAGGCTGGCCGTTCAGCAAAAAGCCTTTGTCCTTGTCGAACGCGACCGTGCGAATGCCGAAGGTGGTTTCATTTTGATCAACCACTTTGCCGTCCACGGAAACGGTCGTGACGAGTTTGTAGAGTTTTGGATTTTCGGGTGACCAGAGAACCGGCGAAGAAACTTTTGACTCCAGGTTTACCACGCGTTGAGACTCGCGTTTCACTTTTTCAGATTCTGAAAAGCGTTTCAGCGATTTGCCTTCTGGCGAGATAATTTCACAAGAAACGGTTGCTTTGGCAGTGTTGGTAAGCTTGTTGAGCAGGGACACTTCGATTTCAATTTCCGGATTGCCCGTGGGAAGTTTGTTTCCAAATTCACTCCGGACAAAAATCCCGTCCGGCGCGATGGCCACCGGCGCGGTTTTGTCCAGCCAGACGTGGCGGTAGATGCCCGCGCCTTCGTAGAACCAGCCCTCGAACTTGCTCGCATCCACCTTCACTGCGATGACGTTCTTGCCGCCGAAATGCACGATGTCCGTGATGTCCTCGCGGAACGGGTAGTAGCCGCCCTCGTGCCGCGTTACCAGCCAGCCGTTGACCCACACCGTGGCGTCGCGGAACACGCCGTCGAACGTCAGCCAGATGCGTTTGCCGACATCCTCCTTGGGCAGTTCCAGCGTTCGGCGATACCAGCCGACGCTGTTCTTGGCGAAGCCGGGGCCGACGGGCTTGAAGCCGTGGCTGCCGTCGGAATTTTGATCGAACGGCAGTTCAACCGCCCAGTCATGCGGCAAATCCACGAGGCGCCAGGCGTTATCGCCGAACCGTTCCGAGGCCGGACCGGTACTGGCGCCCGCCTTGTCGAGATGCAGCGCGTTCGGCCAGTCATCGCCGAGATGAAATTTCCAATTCGCATCCAGCGAAAGCCGTTCGCGCGGTAACTCGGCGGCCGCGCGTTGCGAGACCAGCAACGCGGCGCACACGCCGACAATCAGCGGACGCAGGTAAGATTTCCGTGAAACGGTTGTTTTCATTTTTTATATTGGCGACAAATATTTCCTGATCCGTCCACACACAGAAAAAACATCCGGACAATTAAGGCCGTATCAAACGAAAGAATACTGCGCCGTTCGTCGGGTTCAACGGCAGCGTAATGCGATTCGTTTGGATGGAATCGGCAACCTCGATCCAGTTCGTGTCAGCGAGGGAATTCGTCTGCGCTTCGAGTCGCCAGCCGGTATGCGTTGCGGGCCAGGAGAGTTGCAGTTGTGTAGTGGTGGATTGCACCTCCAATTGCGGCGCGCTGGCGGCAATCTGCTGCGGCTGACTGCCGGGCGTCGGCGTCGCGGCTGACCAATTGGCGGGATCGCTGCCGTGCTGCGTGACACTGATGCGTTTCAATGCCGAGCCGCCGCCCGCCGCTACCGACGGCCACGGACTTTGATTGCCGTAAACCACTTCATCTTCGAGCACCCACGAATAAGGATCACCAACCGCATCCGGTTCTTGCGGTTTCTCCAGCGAGATGACATCGCTGCGGTTGCCAAGCTTGCCGGTGTATGGACCGAACAGGCGCACGTTGTTAGTTATGCTGTAAGTCGCGCGGAAGGCGTTGCTGCTCGCGCTGTCCGTTGGCGTGAAGCTCACGACGAGCAAAGTCTGACCGGCGGGTAATACCGTGTTCACCGGGAACGTGTAGGAAACGCCGCCATCGAGCCGCCACGCGCCGACGGAGTTTTGCAGTGTTACATTGGTTGCGGTGGGATTGTAAATCTCGATGAATTCGTCGCGGGTGTTGTCGTTCGTGCCGAGCGGCGGCGGTTGATACATGAACTCGGTGATGCGCAAGCCCGCGAGCGGCGCGGTGTTGACGCTGTTGGAACTCCACAACGTGACATACCACCAGGCGCCGCCGTCCGCGTAACGGCTCAACGAATGTCCGTTCTCCTGGCCGCTAAAACCGACGGCATCCACGACGCGGTTCGCCGTGCCGCCGGGCAGTTGCGAAAGCAGAACCTGCTCGCCCGCTTTGTTCAAACCGAACCCGTTCGTAATCGGATCGTGGAAACCGCCGACTTCGGCGAACACCACCCGCCCGCCCGCCGGAATGTTCACCGCCGGGATCGCCCACTTATTCGGCTGCGCCGGATCATCGCTCAAATACCAACCCGCGAGATTAAGGTTCGTGGAGGTCGTGTTGAGCAACTCAATCCAATCGTTAGAATCGTATTCAGGCCGCGCGGGATTAGAATAATCCGTGTGCGCGACGATTTCGTTCAACACAAGTCCGGGCGCGATGGGTTGCGGATCGGCCCGACCCGGCGAACCGCCGGAGAATGTGCTCGCGCGCCAGTTGCCGGGATAGTCCAAAGCCCCCGTCGCCTGCCCGGTCGCGTCGGGATTCAGCGGCACGAGTGAATGTCCGCCGCCGTCGGCAGCGAGCGGCCAGTGCCGGCCGTCGTGGTAGGTGAAAGAGCTGATTTCCGTTCCGCCCGGTGCGGTCTTGAGCGTCACCGTTTCGCCCGCATTGTCGAGCTTGCCGGAATATGCGCCGATGACCGGCACGTTCGTGCCCAGACCGTATTGCGCGCGAAACGCCGCCGCGTTCGTGGTTGGAATCACCAGCAGATAACCGTCAGGCGCGAGGGTGGTGCCGGCCGGAAAGTTGTAATTCACACCAGCCGTGAACGCCGCGCCGCCAAGGTCGAGTGTCTGGCTCGTGGAGGAGTTATGCAGCTCGATGAATTCGTAATCGCTCCCAGCCACCGGATTATACATGACCTCGCTCACGCGCAGATACGCCAGCATCGCGGCGGAGACGCTCGGCTCGGTGACGACGAACTCCACGGGCGCGGACCAATGACTCCAGCGTCCCGTGTAGTCCTTCATCCGCGCGCGTACCCGGTAGGCATGGCCGACCTTCAACACGTCGCCGGGAACGGTGACGGAGTTCGCAAACGGACTGATCTCGGCGCTCTCCCATTGCGCGGAGATTTCGTAGGGCCGCCGTTCGGTCGGATCATAAGCCGGCGCGTTTGTGTCCCACACTTCGCCGACGCGCCATTGCAAGGCCGCGAACGGATTCACTCCGGAGTAAGCCGAGCATTGGAACGTGAGCGGCACCAGCGGGTAATTCGCCGGGCCGGTGTAGGTGACGGTCGGCGTCGCGGGAATGGAGGCGTCGGCGGCGAGCGCATCCAGATGTTCGCTGCGCACGACGACGTAATTTTTCATCAACTGGATGCAGCCGTTGAAATTCCTGCTCACCGTCGGTTCCTGCACCCATTGATAGAACCCGCCCTGCCCCGCCTTGTCCAAATAACTGCTGTAAGTGCTGCTGGCCATCTTGGGGTTCCAATCCCACATGCAGCGGTCAGCGTCGAGGAAGGTGTTGCCGTTAGTCGGCCCGCGCACGAGCCACGCGTGTTCATCAATGAGCTGCCAGGCCTGGTTGGTGTTGAACAGCAGGTCGCGGATTTCGCGGATGCGATTGCGGAATTCGAGTTCAAACGCGGGACGCCCACCGTTCAGGGCGAGGTTGTAAGTGCCACTCTGGCTGCCCGAACCCGGGACGGAGGTCGCGCCGGTGAGGATGCGCGGAGTGAGCGCGGTGAAGCCTCCCGACCCCGGGTAATACATGTTATGCGCCCAGGTCAGGTCGAGGTCCCACGGGATGAACTTCCACAAGCCGCTGTCCGGATAGCGATAGTAGAAATAATTTTTTCCGTCGTTGATGTCGTAGTGGTGGATTGCCTGGACGATGGTCTGGACTGAATAATAATTTGTCAGCACCCAGTTGGTGCGCCACCAATCGTCCGAGGCGCCGGTGTAATGGTTGAGGATATATCTCAGATCCGATTTATCCGTCGGCCCCGCCGGACCGAGATTGTTCAGCTCGCCAGTACCGTTTTCCATTTTATAGAAATTGCCGTCGGGCAATCCGTGTTCGTCGAGGAAACGTCCGTTCTCCTGCTCCACGCCAAGGTAAAGCCCCCAGAAGTCGCCTTCGTATTGGTTTGCGCCCGCTTCCGCGACATCTTCAATCACGCGGAACTGCAAGAACGTGGTCTTGAACGATTCCACGCCGGCGAGCTGAAAGAGGCGGCTGCCGACGGACTCGAACATGCCCTGTTCGCCGCGATGCAAGTAATCGCGCTGCTGAATGCACGCGCCGAGATTCAGCTTCGTCCACTTGGAGTCCAACTTCTTCCCGTAATCGTCGCGCATCTGGAGGTCGTGCCCCCGGTTGAGATCAAACTTCCACATGTTCTTCACCATCGCGTAACGCCAGACGCCGCCGCGCGCACGATAATGGATATGATCGTAAACCTGCCCGTCATACACGAGCGTGCCGCCCCAGGGATACAGATCGCCCGCGTAACGACTGAACCACGTGGCATTCGCGACGGAATTGCTCTTGGCGATCAAATGCACGACGGGCAGACGGCCCATGACGTTGGTGTCAAAATTCAGCGTCGCCGTTACGCCGGGCCGCACGGCGCCCGACCACGCGGGCACACCGTCATAGCAGAAGTAGGCGAAGTTTGGCTGCGGATCGTCCGCATACGGCACTTGCACGGAACTGCCCACGCCATCCGTGGCGATGATGCGATAGCGGATGAGGCGGCGATGCTGTTGCACGGCAGCCGGAATGACCGCCGTGTAAATGCTGTCGCCCGCCAGCGTGTCGCCGTTGTTGCCCGCGTCGTTCATTGCGAGGGTAATCCAATTCGCTGCATTGGTGTACGCGGCATCGGTGAGTTCGATGTAATTGCCAGGCGTGACAATCTGGTATTGAAGTGCAACGGACCCGACGCCTTGCGGGTCGGTGATTTTGGCGGTGACGGTTACGGGTTGATTGCTCGCCGGCTCATTGGGCGAGTGAGCGACCTGACGGATTTGCGGCGGGGCATTCGTGGCAAAGACCGAATTGGGCGCGCCGGGAGTGGGACCGGCGGCATTGTTGGAGGATGTGGCCGTCAATTGCGCATCAAAGAAAAAATCCGTGCTGCCGCTGGAGGCGTTGGCCACCTGGATGGCAATGATGTTCGTGCCGTTGACAAGATAGCCTTGCGGCGACGGCAGGCTGAAAGCGTCGTAGGTGTCGGCTTCGCGGCTTCCGCTCGTTGCCGTGCCATCGTAGGGAACCTCGGCAGATGAAATGTTCACGTTCGCGACGTTCGAGCCATTGATCCAGACCTTGAAGCCGTCATCGTATTGCGCGGCGAGCGTGAGGCCCACGATCTGCGCGGCGTTGGTGACCACAAAAGTTTTGCGGAGGAATACCGTGGTGTAATTATTTTGCATGTCGCTCAACACCGTGGTGATGAAGCTGTCTCCGTAACCGATCGCGCCCGCGCCCGTGGACCAGCCTGCTTCATCGAAACCCAGCGCCCGCCACAACGTCGTGGGCGAAGACGCCTCGTTCGTGCCTTTGAAATAACGCCATATGGAGTTGGACGTGATGAGCGTCGTGCCGAACGGCGTCGCGGCGGAATTCACCGAGCGACGCCAGTTGCCGGCGAGACTGTTGTCGAAGGCCGGGTTGATGAGTTCGATGGAATAACCCGGCGCATCGCCCACGGTCGGCCACGGAAAACCCAGACCGTATTCCACTTCATCCTCCGTGCCGCCCGCTGCATTCTTGAGCGTGATCTTTTCACCGTCGCTGGCCAGATTGCCCACCCAGGGTCCAAACGCCGTCACGCCAAACCTGGCTTGCAACGTCGTTGGATTCTGCGCGACGACCAGATACCCGCCCGGGGCGATGGTCGTTCCCGCAGGAAACGTAAAGCTGATGCCCGCGTTGAAGTAAGCACCGCCGAGGTCCACAGGTGCCGCGCCGGTATTGTACAACTCGATGAATTCCTCCGCCGACGTTTTATCAACCGGGTCGAAGTGTATCTCGTTGATCACCACGCCCGCGCGGGCGGTGGCGGCCATGGTCAGGCAGAGCAACCCGGCCAACAATGGATTCAATTTAAACATGTATTGGAACGCATCGTAATCGTTCACCCGCATTTTAGCCGCCAATCGGGCGACATCCTCTCCCACACTTGATTCTGAACGAATGCATGACCATGTATGCTGGTTACGGCTTACGGCACGGACGGACGCGACTTAGCCGTTTGGCTTTTTATCGCAGTTGTCGCCGGGATGATGCCGTCGGCGCTCGCCGTCAACTTGATTTCGCCCGCGTCCTTTGTGGATTGCACAATGATTTGCGCGAGGCCGTTGAACAGGCTGCGCGACCACGGCAAGGCGCCCGGCTTGGCGATGATATCCGCCGTCACATTGGGATTCAACCCGCCCTGGCCGCCGCCGTTGCGGCAGCAGACGGCAACGACGTTGTCGCCAACATGGAGGAATTTGGTGATATCAAAATCCGGCTTTGCGTCCCAGTCGTGGGTTTCGCCGACATACTGGCCGTTCACGAAATACCAGCCCTCGTCGTCGCAACCGGTGAAATGAATCTGCACGCCCGGGCCGCTCATATCGTCTTCCGTCAACGTTAGATGTGCGCGGTAAATCGCGGAGGTATCGTCGGTTTTAATCGTCCCTTCGCCGCGCCCGCCTTTGAGCGTGCTCCAGGATGAATCGTCAAAACCGGCCGTATATTCCGGCACGGAACGGCGGCCGCCCGGGAACGGCACCACTTTCCAGCGCCATTCGTTCAACGCGACGTCTCGCGCCGACGAGTTCGGAACATACGTGTCCGGCTCGTGACAGCTCGGGTCGCCGTTGCCCACGCCGATGATTTTGCCCGCGCCTTCGAGGGCGAAATCGATTTTGTTCTGCGCCACCGGCACAAACCGGCCTTGCGCGTCATACGCCGCCACGGTGAACACCGACACATCCTCGCCGTTCGCATTGATGGTTTTGCGATCCGGCGTGAGTTGCAGCGTCGCCGCGTCGCCGGTCGTTTCGACTTTGGTCTCGGCCATGACTTTGCCCGCCGCATCAAAGCCCTGCGCGCTCAAAGTTCCCGGCGCGTATTTCACCATCCAGGTCAGCTTGGAATTCGGTTTCATTTCCTTTTTGCCGAGCGACGCGCCGTTGAGGAAAAGTTCCACCGCCTTGCAATTGCTCAACGCATCCACGCGGAATTCATGGCCTTCGCGACCGGGCCAGTTCCAGTGCGGCAACAGGTGCAGCACGGTGTTGGTCGTCCACCAGGCCTGGTAATAATAAAAGTTGTCCTTGGGGAAACCGCACATGTCGAGAATGCCGAAGTGCGAATTGATGTCCGGCCAGCCGTAAGGCGTCGGCTCGCCGCGATAATCGAAACCCGTCCACACAAAACCGCCGGAGAGCCACGGGCGGGGGGCGAACCAACTCCACCACGTCTCGGAGCTAGTCACCCAGCGATGCGGCGGTTCATCATAGGCCGCCACGTGGCCTCGCGCCGCGCTGCTTTCGTAAATGCCGCGCGTGCTGGTGGCGCTGGCTTGTTCCGTGCCGACGTTCGCCTGAAGCGGATGCTTCGCGTGATACTTATCCATGTCCGGGCCGGGGTGATAATTCCAGCCGCGCACCTCGATGACACTATTGATGCCGCCGACGGTGTCGCCTTGCGGCGCGGGATAGGTCACGGGCCGCGTGGGATCGAGGCGCTTGACGTAGCTCTGCATCGAGCGCGCGGTGTCGCGGCCCTGATTGTTATTTTCCACGGCGCCCTCTTCGTTGCAGACGCTCCAAATGATGATGCTCGGATGATTGCGGTCGCGGCGAATCATCACGTCCCACTTGCGCATGTTCTCCGAATCGCTGCCGAGCAGCCGGTTCTCGTCCATGATCAACATGCCGAGCCGGTCGCTCGCGTCGAGCAGCTCCGCCGTGGGCGGATTGTGCGAGGTGCGAATGCCATTGCAGCCGAATTTTTTCAGTTGGTTAATGCGAAATTCCTGCAACGCATCGGGAATGGCCGAGCCAACACCGGCGTGGTCCTGGTGGTTGCAGACGCCGTAAATCGGGTAAGGCTTACCGTTCAACACAAAACCCTTGTCCGGATCGAAGACCGCGGTGCGGATGCCGAAAATCGTTTCCTTTTGATCCACCGTCTTGCCGTCCACCGAAACCGTGGTAATGAGCTTGTAGAGCTTGGGGGATTCCGGCGACCAGAGCACGGGCGACGAAACCTTCGATTGCAGCTTCAACGTGGCCTGCAATTCACCGTCCACCTTTTGCATTCCTTTGAACTTCGCAACGGATTTGCCGTCCGGCGAAATGATTTCGCAGTTCACCATCGCTTGGACGGTGTTGGTGAGCTTGTTGAGCACATCGGCTTCGACATGGATTGCCGCCGCGCCCACCGGCAGGTTGTTCTTGAATTGGGAATAAACAAAAACCCCGTCCGGCGCGATGGCCACCGGCGCGGTCTTGTCCAGCCAGGCATGGCGATAGATGCCCGCGCCTTCGTAAAACCAGCCCTCGAACTTCGTCGCATCCACCTTCACGGCGATGACGTTGCGCTCGCCATACTTCACCACGTCCGAGATGTCCTCGCGGAACGGATAGTATCCGCCCTCATGCCGGCGCACGATCCAGCCATTGACCCAGACCGTCGCGTCGCGATACACACCATCGAACGTCAGCCAGATGCGCTTGCCTTCATCCGCTTTCGGCAACTCAAACGCGCGGCGATACCAGCCAATGCTGTTGGTCTCAAACCCGGGACCGACCGCCCGGTAACCGTGGTTCATGTCGGCGTTTTTATCGAACGGCAATTCAATCGCCCAGTCATGCGGCAGATTCACCGTTCGCCAAGCGGCATCGCTAAAAAGTTTTTCCGAAGCCGGCCCGGCGTTCGCGCCCGCTTTGTCCAGTCGCAGCGCCTTGGGCCAGTCGTCGCCAAGATGAAATTTCCAGTTTGAGTCCAGGGAAAGATGTTCCCGCGGGGATTCGGCGGCGGCGAGTTGCGTAACCCACAACGCGGCGCACGCGCCGGTAATCAGAGTGCGAATGACGGATTTGATTTTCATTTTAATTACAACCGACAAGATTCCGGTTCGACTAACACCACTGGAAAAGCGAAAAAAAGCTCCTGAACTATCCACTGTACGGCCTGGCAACATCAAGCGATCTTTATCAAGTTATGCTCCGCTTCCGCGACGGAGCGCTTCAGGATCGAAGAGCTGGCCGGAGCTCCTACCGCCCCGGCCGGCTCGCGTTAATTCACGTCATCAATTGAACCAGCTCAATGAATTTCAATGCGAAAGAACTTCACCGCATTCGTCGGGTTAACCTCAGCGAAGTACCTTGAGGAATTCCGCACAACACTGAAATTCGCATGATGCGAGTATCATCGCACCCGGCTACGGCGTCATGTCGTCAAAACTAACTATCGAAAAAGGTTGAATGAGGAACCGTCTTTCAAAGCGCTTAAGCCTTGGCCTGCAGGGGAATACGGTTTTTGTGTTTTCGCCGTGCCGCAGGTCGGTTAAGCTCCTTCGGCTCGTTGATTTTGATGACAAGACAAATAGCCGCGATTTCCGCCAGGCTGAATTACAACAGGAATCAAAGCAAATTACCCGCATGACTACTTTCAAATCCATAACAGCCGCCGGCGTCGTCTGCCTGGCCGCTGCCGTCAATCTGTCCGCCGCCGCCACCAACGAAACGCCAAGGACGATCACCGCTGACCTGCACCAGACGATTGGCCCCCTCGACACCATGTTCAAGTTCTGCGTCGGCGCCGGTCGCGCGAACGAGGGCTTGCGCGCGGACTGGCAGCGGCAGCTCACCTACGCGCACCGCGAGTGCGGGTTCCAATACATCCGCATGCACGGCCTGTTCACGGATGACATGGGCGTTTACCGGGAAAATAACGGCAAACCGGAATACAACTGGCAATACATCGACGAGCTTTTCGATTTTCTTCACGGCATCGGGATGAAGCCGTTTGTGGAACTGGGTTTCATGCCATCGGCGTTGGCCAGCGGTTCCAAAACGATCTTCTGGTGGCGCGGCAACGTTACGCCGCCGAAAGACATGAAGAAGTGGGCGGATTTCATGCGCGCTTTTGTCATGCACGAGCGGGACCGCTACGGCGACGCCGAAGTCCGCACCTGGTATTTCGAGGTCTGGAACGAGCCGAACTTGAGCGGCTTTTTTTCCGGCACGCAGCAGCAGTATTTCGATCTCTACGGCGCCACCGCGCGGGCCATCAAGAGTGTTTCACCCGATTACAAAGTGGGCGGACCCGCGACGGCGGGTTGCGGGTGGATCCCGGAGTTCATTCATTTTTGCGATACCAACCAAGCGCCGGTGGATTTCATCTCCACCCACACCTACGGCGTGGAGAGCGGCTTTTTGGACGAACACGGCGACGCGGGCACGGTGCTGTCACAGAATCCAAACTCGGTTTCCGGCGATGTAAAAAACGTCCGCCGGCAGATCGCCGATTCGGCGATGCCCAAACTCGAGTTGCACTTTACTGAATGGAGCGCCTCTTACACGCCGGCGGACCCGGTTCACGATAGTTACCACAGCGCGGCTTACATCCTGGACAAGCTCAAAAAATCCGGCGACGCCGCGCAGTCCATGTCTTACTGGACCTTCACGGACATTTTTGAGGAACCCGGCCCGCGCTGGGAGGCCTTTCACGGCGGCTTCGGTCTGATGAATTATCAGGACATCAAAAAGCCCGCGTTCTATGCGTATCAATTTTTGAACAGGCTCGGCGCGACGGAATTGAAAAACGGCGACGCCTCGTCGTGGATTTGCGCCGACAAATCCGGCGGCGTGCAGGCATTGATTTGGGATTTCACCAACACGCACCCCGGCAAAAAGGTCCATAACCAGGAATTTTACAAACGCGATCTGCCGTCGCAGCCCAAAAACGATGTCACGCTCACCGTGACAAACCTGGCCCGGGAAAAATACACCGTGGAAACTTACAAGGTCGGCTACCGGGTCAATGACGCCTATGCCACTTACCGGGATTTGGGTGCGCCCGCGCAACTCAACCTGGCCCAGGTTGCCAAAATCAAATCCGAAAACAGCGGGATGCCGCTGGAAGTCCGCACCGTGAAGATTGGCCGCGACGGCACATTCAAGCAGGAGTTCGATCTCCGCGAAAACGATGCCGTAATGATCATGCTCAAGCCGCAGAAGTAAATTGGTGGGAGTTGCACTCCTCTGCGCGCCGACGAAAAAACTTGTCCGGTTTTCGATTTGGCGTCCGTGTATCAGGTGAATGACGACTGACGACATGGATTTGGTGCGGGAGTATGCCGCCTGCCAATCCGAGCAGGCGTTTGAAACGCTCGTCGCCCGCTACGTCAATCTGGTCTATTCCACGGCCCTGCGGCAGACGCGTGATCCACATCTGGCGGAGGAAATCACCCAGGCGGTGTTTATCATCCTGGCGCGCAAGGCGGGTTGGCTTGGCGCGCGCACCATTCTGCCCGCATGGCTGCACCGCGCCGCCGTCTTGGCCGCCGCCGATGCCCTCAAAAGTCAACGCCGCCGCGCGCAACGCGAACAGGAGGCCCATTTGCAATCTGAAATTCAACCCGCCGAGACCGATCCGGCATGGGAACTCATCTCGCCGTTGCTCGACAAGGCGCTAATACAACTCGGCGAGACCGACCGCCAGGCCGTGCTGCTGCATTTTTTCCAGAAGAAAACATTTGCCGAAGTCGGCTGCTCGCTGGGCTTAAGCGAGGACTCGGCGCGCAAGCGCACGAGCCGCGCCCTGGAAAAGCTGCGGAAAATATTTTCCAAAAACGGCGTTCATTCAACCACCACGATTCTGGCGGGAGCCATTTCAACCTGTTCGGCGCAGGCCGCCCCGGCAGCACTGGCAAAATCGGTTACCACCATGGCCCTGGCCAAAGGCGCGACGGCTTCCGCTTCAACCTTAACCCTCATCAAAGGAGCATTGAAAATCATGGCCTGGACCAAAGCAAAAACGGCAATAGTCATCGGAGCGGCAGCCATTCTGGTTACGGGCACCGTAATTACGATTGGCGAAATCGCGGCGCCTTCCGGCACGGATGCAGAGCGCAGGCCCGTGGTCATGCAGACTCAATGGCAGGTCGGCAAGAAATACTTGATGCGCCAAGAAAGTATTCAAACCATGGACATGAAGAACCCCGGGCAGGCGAAACAGGTGCAGAATCAGACCGAGACTTTCTACTTCTTCCCCATCAAGAAGCGCGACAATAACGGGTGGCAACTGCAACTCGAATTTGAGAGCCTCACGTTGGTGGTGACCAACGGAAATCATATAGCATTCGCCGCTGACTCCACCCAAAATCCGGCCCAGGATGCCCGGAATCCGGTGGGAGCCAGGTTTCGCAAAATGACCGGCGCGCGCCTTGAGTATTTCACCGATGCCAATGGCAAAGTCGAGAAGATGAACGGGTATCCGGAACTGGTGACCCGGGTCGCGGGGGAAGACCAGCAAGAACGGGCCGCTTTCAAGGATATATTCAATGAAATTGCGCTCGAAAAATATGGCTCGGTCGGGGAGGATACCGTGCCGCGCCGCGTGGTGAAACTGGGTGACCGCTGGGCAATAAGTTTGAAAGTTCCCAGCAATGCCGGCAATCTTCAAGTGGATATAAAATGCGCTTTCAAGAACTGGGAACAACGGGCTGGTCACAAATGCATGCATCTCACGTTCACTGGCGCTATTTCAACCGACGCCAGTTCCGATGCAGCCGCGCTCCGCATAAAAATTGAGAAGGGAAAAGTTGCCGGTGATGTCTGGTTCGATCCTGAGTTGGGAATAATGGTGGAGAGTGTCGAGGACGTAAACGCGCAACTAAAGATCAACCAAAATGGACAAATCGTGACCGCTCCTTTAAACGAGAAGACTCGCGTGACACTGATCACCGTTGAAGACGTGTAAAGCTGCTTCGGTCTCCAGTCGCGAACCCGTCGAATTTCTTGTAATCGAAAAGGTGAAGTAACGGGGAGTCTCATCGCCGCGCGCTGCACGCTGCTGCGTTCCAGAGCCCTGTGTGTTGCTGCGGCAACTGGCGAAAATTCCTGTCCGCTTTTCCCGACCCGGCGCACATAATGGGGTAAATGCACACCGATGACATGGACTTGGTGCGGGAGTTTGCCGCGAGCGGTTCCGAGGCGGCTTTTGCCACGCTGGTCCGGCGGCACGTCAACCTGGTCTATTCGGCCGCCTTGCGCCGGTTGGGAAATGCGACTGAAGCCGAGGAGGTCGCGCAAATTGTTTTCACGATTCTGGCCCGAAAGGCGGGTAGCCTGCGACGTGGGACCATTCTTTCCGGCTGGCTGTATCAAACCGCCCAACTTACCGCGGCAAATTTCCAGCGGGCCGCCATTCGGCGTCAGCACCGCGAACAGGAGGCGTTTATGCAATTCTCCGAACCATCTGAACCCAACGCTTCCTGGCACCGTTTAAGCCCGCTGCTGGAGGAAGCCATGGTGCGGCTCGACCAAAAGGAACGCGACGCCATCGTGCTGCGTTTCTTTGAAAACCACACGATCCGGGAAGTGGCGGTCGCGCTCGGCCTGCGGGAAGACGCCGCGCAGAAACGGGTCAATCGCGCCACCGACAAACTCCGCGACTATTTCGTCCGGCGTGGTGTTCAGGTTTCCACCGCCGCTCTGCTCGCTTCGCTGGGAACGCATGCCGTGCAGGCTGCGCCGGCGGAACTGGCTTCAAAGATCGCGGCCACGGCGGCCTTAAAAGGTGCCGGCGGCGGTTCAACCCTAACCCTCATCAAAGGAGCATTGAAACTTATGGCATGGACAAAACTCAAAACTGGCATCATCGGTGCCGTTATCGTGGTTGCTGTTGCCACTACAACCACGAACCTGGTGATTCAACATCAACACCACCTGGCATCGCGGAATGATGTTTCCAGAGATGCATGGGTATTTTCGGGCTATGGTGATCCGAAATCAGCCATGATGTCGTTCCTGTGGGCGATTCGGCAGGCGGACGGGGAACAAATCCTGGCCGCTTGTTCTCCCGGACTTCAGCAGACGTTCCAGAAACACTTTCAAGAGCAAATGCGGGCCTCGGGAAAAACCTTGCGTGAATTTCTCGCCCAAGACACGCCTCCACGTTTTAACAGCACCACTGGCATCCGCGTCCTAGAGCAGAAACGGGCTTCTGAGGATCAGATCACGCTACTGGTGTTGGCTCTGGGAGAACAAAAGGAACACCGGATCACCGTGAAAAAAATCGGGGCGGAATGGAAGGTGGATGGGGTAATGGATTAATTGCCGGGCCAGCCTGATCTTCAACCAGTGTTCGGCCGCGAACCCACTGAAATGCTCGTGGCCGAAAAAATGAATTAGCTGGCGCAAGTGGCATGGCCAGGCGGCGATTTTTGCGTGAAAGATGCCGGATGTTCGTCCGAGCGTCGAATGAGTCGAACCACCACTTTGTCCCGTTAGCGGCACGCAGTGGGATTCCGGCCTGGCGGTTCGGTCTTCTGAACTGACAGGAATCCTGTCACATTTCCCGGGTGGCTGCGGTTTATAGATGGAGACCACGCTGCGCTATGGACGACTGGCAACTGCTCAACGATTACGCCACCCGGAATTCCGAGGAGGCATTCCACGCGTTGGTGGAACGTTACGCGGGGATGGTTTATCACACGGCCCTGCGCCAAGTTGAAAACCCGCACTTGGCAGAGGAGGTGGCGCAAGTCGTATTCATTATTCTGGCGCGGAAAGCGGCGAAGATTCCGCGGCAACCCACGCTCTATGGCTGGCTTTTCCGCGCCACTCGCTTTGCCGTGCTGAATCAGCGGCGACAGGAAAAAAATCGTTCCCGCCGCGAACAAGAGGCCTATGCCATGCAATCCGCCAGCAGCCCCGATGATCTCAACCCGCTCTGGGAACAAATCACACCCCTCCTCGACGACGCGCTCGACAAACTTCCGGCGACCGACCGGGAACTCGTGATGATTCGCTATTTCGGAAATAGAAGTCACAAAGAAACGGCCCAGATGCTCGGAGTGAGCGAATACGTGGTGAGAAAACGCCTGTCGCGCGCCGTGGAAAAACTGCGAGTCATCTTTGCCCGGCGCGGCGTCGCCGTATCGTCGCTGGCTTTGGTCGCGGCTTTTACTGCCCATGGCGTTCAAGCTGCGCCTCTGGGCCTGGCCTCATCGCTCGCTGGTGTGGCCGTTGCCAAGGGTGCGACCGTTTCAACTTCAACCTTAACCCTCATCAAAGGAGCAATGAAAATTATGGCTTGGACCAAAGCAAAAACAGCAATCGTTACGGGCGCGGCAGTGATACTTGCCGTCGGTATGGCAACGTCCATCATCGCCGTTCGTCATAAACACACGGTCGCCTCAAAAGCGGAGTTGACCGAAAGCGGGAATGGAGCTTACGGCCTCTATATCCACTTCGGCAGCGCGACGTTTGCCAACCCCGGCGAAAAAGGCGCGATTCCGTCCTCGCGTTTTGCTCCAGCCTCGCTCAACGTGCAAAGCTGGGCGCACGCCGCGAAACAGGCCGGCATGACGTTTGCCGTGTTGACGGCCAAGCACGAATCCGGCTTTTGCCTGTGGGACAGCCAGGACTACAGTTACGACGTGGGTAACAGTCCGTTCAAAGGCGACATCATCGGGGATTTTATCGCCGCCTGCAAAGCCGAAGGCATTGCGCCCGGTGTGCATTATTCCATCCCGGACGAGTTCAACGAAGGCGCGGTGCGTTACAAGGGCGCGGTGTCGCGGACTTACTTCGACCTCATCAAGAAGCACGTCACCGAATTGCACACGCTGTATCCTGACCTCAGGATGCAAATTTTTGACATGTCCGAGCGCCTTTCACAGGAGCAGTTCGACGAATTGCGCGGAATTGTGAAGCAGCTCAACCCGCAGTGCATTGTCTGGGGCACGGCCCCTGGCCAATCGCCAAACCATGATTCGGACACCGTCATCTCAACCTGGATGTGGACTCCCAACGCATCCTTGAATGCCGCCCAATCCCTGTCCCAGCATCACCAGCGAAGTCAGGCGGTTCAAAAAGCCTTTGTGCTCAACATCGGGCCGGATCGGGTCGGGGAGATTCCGAAGGACCAACTGGCGGTGCTGATGCAGGTCAAGTGATGGATTCCTTTGTGGCACATGGAACTCCGCCCCGAATCTCGCGGCCAGACTGTCTTGGACCATATATTCTTGCGGTGTTTCGGATTCGGGCAGTGACATATTAACAGAAGTATGAATGACGCCGAATTACTGCGGGAATTTGTGAAGCACGCCTCGGACACGGCCTTTGCCGGATTGGTGAAGAACCACGTCAATCTGGTTTACTCCGCCGCGTTGCGAATGGTCCGCGATGCCGCGCTGGCCGAAGATGTTACCCAGTCTGTCTTCATCCAACTCGCCCGGAAAGCCCCAACCATCCGCGAAGGCAATGCGCTGGCCGGCTGGCTTTATCGCGTCACCCACTGCCAGGCCGCCAACGCGGTGCGCTCCGAACAGACCCGTCGTCGGCTCGAAACCGAAGCTACCATGCAAGCACAATTCGAAGACAACACCTCGTGGAAGCACATCGAATCCGACCTCGATGAAGCAATGAACGCGCTGAATGCGGAGGAACAAAATCTGGTCGTGATGCGCTTTTTTCAGAACCAGAACTGGCACGACATCAGCGCAGCGGTTGCGTTGAGCGAGGATACCGTGCAACGTCGCGTGGGGCGGGCGCTGGAAAAGCTGCGATCATTCTTTGCCCAGCGGGGAGTCGCGGTTTCGTGCGCGGTCATTGGCATGGCGCTTTCGGCCAATGCGGTTCAGGCAGCACCCGCGGGATTCGTTTCGGGCGTGACGGCGGCATCGCTTGCCAAAGTTGCCGGCGCCAATTCGTCAGGCGTAGTGGCGGGATTCAAGGGGTTGCTGGCAAATAAAGCCGCCGTTCTGCTGGGCGGTTTAGCCGTGATTGGGCTTTCGGTTGCGGTGGTGACGGGGATGTCGTCTTCGCAAGAGACACCCGCCGCAGAAGGGCTGAACCAGGGACTAGTTCTGCATTACACCTTTGACCAGGATGAAACAGGCGCAAACAAAGTTACCGACACCAGCGGTTCCGAAAATCACGGCAAGGCTTCGGGCGTGCGCTGGGTGGCCGAAGGCAAAAAGGGCGGCGCGTATGAATTCACCGCCGATGGCAATGAAATCGTGGTGCCGAACAAAAAATCGCTGAACCCAAACTACTTTACCTTGTCCGTCTGGATCAAGACCAAGACCGGCGATCATTATTGGCGGCGCATTTTCGATAAATCCTACACCCAACAGTTTGCCCTCAGCGTGGCCGGCGATTGGAAGGGCCAGACAAACTACGGCCAGGTGTGCTTTGAGATGGGGCCGGGGGAACATGGGCTTATGATTCAGAATCGAGTCGATGACGGCAAATGGCATCAAATCGTCGCCACCTTCGATGGACGCTTTGAAGTGGTCTATGTGGATGGCAAATATCAAGCCAAGCGCCGGTGGGAAAAGTCGGAACACGTAGGCGCTTCAAACTTCAATCTCGTGATCGGCTGCAATCGCTCGAATCTGGATCCAAAGGAAGACGACTTGGGCGTGTCATTCCGGGGACTGATCGACGAGCCCATGATGTGGAATCGTGCGCTTTCGCCGGATGAGGTGGTTAGCCTTTTCCAATCGCAACAATAACCAACTGACCATCCACGATGCGCAGACCAATACTCGTGGCGATAATCACCGGCGCGTTTGCCTGTTTGCCAACCACCCATGCCGCAGACTCGTCGCCAAGACAAACGCAACGGTTCGATTTCGACTGGCGCTTCTTTCGCGGCGACGCCACCAATGCACAAGCTCCTGCTTTCGATGACCGCTCGTGGCGGTCCCTCGACTTGCCGCATGACTGGAGCATAGAAGACTTGCCGGCTCTGACCAACGCTCCGACTGAGCCTGCGCTCTTTGTGACCAAGGGAACATGGCGTTTCCGCAAAGGCGACGATCCAGCCTGGAAGGCGGCAACCGTGGACGAAACCCAGTGGGAAACGGTGGAGTTGCCCGCAACCTGGGAAGGGCACTCGAACTATACGAACGACAATGTGTATGGCTGGTTTCGCCGGAAGGTCACCGTGCCGGAGTCCTATCGCGGACAAGATGTCTGGCTGGAGTTAGGCTCGGTGGATGACGTGGATCAGACTTATTTCAACGGTCAACTCGTCGGCAGCACGGGCAGCTTCCCTCCTGATTTCAAGACCGCGTATTCCGAGCAGCGACGTTATCGCGTTCCCAGGGAACTCATCCATTACGGCGCTGAAGACACTCTGGCCGTGCGGGTCTTTGACGGCTACGGCGGTGGCGGGATGGTCACTGCGGCATCGCCTCGCGTGGTCAGCGGTCCGTTCGATTCGGAAGCGCCGGGCGGAATTGATGCTGGCTTCACCATTGGCGGCATCGGCTGGTATCGGAAGCATTTTACGTTGCCAAAAGCGTGGCAGGACAAGGTGGTCACCGTGCAGTTCGAAGGTGTTTACATGAATGCCGACGTCTGGATCAACGGCCAGCATCTGGGCAATCATCCATACGGCTACACCTCGTTCACGTTCGATCTGTCGAAACATCTTCGCTTCGGCGGCCAGGAAAACGTCCTGGCGGTCCAGGTCAAAAACCTTGGCCGGAACTCACGTTGGTATGCCGGCTCTGGCATTTACCGCCACGTTTGGCTCACCGCCACGGCCCCGATCCGAATCGCCCAATGGAATCCCGTCATCACCACGCCCAACGTCCAGTCCAATGCCGCGACCATCCGCGTGCAAGCAAAGATCGAAGGCGCCAAGGGCGAGATTTCCAATGTGAGACTCAAGATCGCGATTCTGAACCCAGAGGGCAATCAGGTTGCCAGTCAAGAAGCGCCGGCGAGATTGGGCGGCCAGGAGGTGCCGGCATTCGACCAGACGTTCCAGATGGATCAACCCCGGTTGTGGTCACCGGAGACTCCCAATCTTTACAGAGCCGTTTGTGAACTTTCTCAAAACGGACGGATCGTGGATCGCGTGGAAACGCCATTTGGAATTCGCTCCATCAAGTTTGATCCGAACCTCGGTTTCTTCCTGAACGGCCAACGAATGAAACTCAAAGGCGGGTGTCTGCACGACAACAACGGCCCGCTGGGTGCAGTCACTTATGACCGGGCCGAAGAGCGCAAGGTGGAACTGTTGAAGGCGGCCGGCTTCAACCTCCTCCGCAGCGGCCACAATCCGCGTTCGCCGGCGTTTCTCGAGGCGTGTGACCGGGCGGGCGTGATGGTCCTGGAAGAAGCCTTCGATATGTGGCAGGTCGGCAAACGTACCGATGACTATCACGTCTTCTTTGACGAGTGGTGGCAGCGGGATTTGTCCGCCATGGTTGAGAATGGACGGAACCATCCCTCCGTGATTCTGTGGAGCATCGGAAGCGAAATCCGCGAGGCGTCGGTCGAATCGGGCGCACGCCTCGCGCGACAACTTGCGGAATCTGTCCGTTCCCTGGATTCCACCCGGCCCATCACGGCCAACGTGAACCGAATGGGAAAGGCGTGGCTTCTCTACGATCCTTTCTTCTCCGCCTTGGACGTCGGCGGCTACAGCTACGCGAGAGATTTATACGCTTCAGATCATCAGCGCCTGCCGCAACGGGCGATCCTGGGTACGGAAACCAGCCCGCGGGACGCGTTCGACTACTGGATGAACGTCGTGGATCAGGACTATGTGGCGGGCGCTTGCGTGTGGACGGCGATGGATTATATGGGCGAGGCGAGCATCGGATGGTGGAGTTATGGCCATACCCCCGCCGAAGTGTTTCCCTGGAACGTCTCCTATTCCGGGGATCTTGATGTTTGTGGATTCAAGCGTCCACGGTCCTATTATCGTGATGTGTTGTGGAACCATGGCAGCAAGCTGTCGGCGTTTGTCCACTCCCCAGCCCCCTCCTTCGCTGGCCCGAACAAAGCCGAATGGGGCTGGGACGACGTCGCGGCAAGCTGGACCTGGCCGGGATGCGAAGGAAAATCCTTGCAGGTAGATGTGTATTCCCGTTGTGAACAGGTGCGCCTGCTGCTCAACGGAAACGATCTGGGCGCGAAATCCCCATCTCGCGCAACGCGGTTCATCTCCTCCTGGCAGGTTCCCTATGAGAGCGGCACGTTGACAGCCGTTGGCTATACGAACAACACCGAAGCCGCCCGCTGGGAACTTCGCACCGCCGGCCCGCCTTCCAGTCTGCGCCTGACTGCCGATCGGACGACCTTGAAGGCGGACGGTCAGGATCTTTGCTATGTGACGGTCGAGGTTGTTGACGCGAAAGGCTTGCGCCATCCGGACGCGGAAAAGCTGGTGCGGTTTTCCATTGAAGGCGAGGGAACACTGGCCGCTGTGGGAAGTTCCAAGCCGACCAGCCTGGAAAGTTTTCAGCAGCCGCAACGCACCACTTATGAGGGCCGCTGCCTGGCGATTCTCAAAGCCACGCGCACCCCCGGTGTCATCAGGCTGGTTGCTCGTTCCGATGGACTGGCGGAAAACTCAATTGGCATCGAGACACAGGTTGCTGATCTCGGAGGGAATACGCGATAGGAACCATGAACAAAACGGAAGGCAAAGACACAGCAGCCATCATCGCCATGGAACGGGCGGCGATCGACCGCTGGGGTAGAGGCGATCCCTCGGGCTTTCTGGAAATCTGCGCGCGGGACGTGGTCTATTTCGACAACAACCTGGAAAGCCGGTTGGACGGTCTCGAGGCGTTGACCGCGCTTTATGAGAAGATCCGCGGCCAAATCCACCTGGATCGCTACGACCTGCTTAATCCCAAGGTGCAACTGTGCGGCGACGCTGCTGTGCTCACGTATAACTTCGTCGGCTGCGCCGATGAAAAGGCCCATCGTTGGAATTGCACGGAAGTGTATCGGCGAAACCCGAACGGCTGGCGAATCATTCAAACGCATTGGTCGTTCACGCAGCCCATTCTCAAGTAACGGGAGAACTATCCATGAACCGGAAACAATTCCTAAATAACTGCGTCTGCGGTTTGTGCTCCTGCGCTGCCGTAGGTTTGATTGCCCCTGAATCCGCGTCCAGCGCCGAAGCCAAGGCTCCCGAAGACTGGCGTTTGCCCTTCGTCAAACAGCGTTACGCCAAACTGCTGGGAATTCTTGCCAGCCGGATGGATGAGAAGACGTTGAATGAAACCCTGGCCGAGTTGGGCGCTTATTGTTCCAGCACTAACGACGAAGCGACAAAGAAGTTTTCTGGCGACCTCGAAGGTTTTCGCCAGATGGTCAAACAAGGCGTGTCCGGGAACAACATCACCTACGACTGGGACAAGGGCGTGATCACGATGGCGTCCGAGGAACGGACCGATTGCTTCTGTCCATTAATCAGCCGTTTCAGCCACACGCCAACGGTGGCCTGTAACTGCTCTCTGGGCTGGCAAAAACATACCTGGGAAACGTTGTTGCAAAAGAAAGTCAAAGTGGAACTAAAAGAGTCCGTCCTGCGCGGCGGCAAACGTTGCGTGTTCGAAATCCGCATTTTGGAACAGGCAGCTTGAACCAATAAGAGCAGCGTCGGGACTCGGCGGAACGTTCGTGTTGGTTTTTGCGGTGTCAAAAGAAATGAAATACCCAATGACAACCACGTCGAGCATTGATAGAGGAGTTTCGGCCATGAGCCGTTCCTGTCACAAACCGCGTATTATGCAGCGACGGCAAGGCTTCACGCTCATCGAGCTGCTCGTCGTCATCGCCATCATCAGCATTCTGGCCGCCCTGCTCCTGCCCGTCCTGAGCAAGGCGAAGAACCAGGCCGGCAAGGCCACCGACCTCAACAACCTCAAACAGATCATGGCGGCCATGCATATTTATGCCTCCGACAACGACGACGTTCTGCCTTCAGCGAACTGGGACAACGGCAACGGCACTCTGCCAGGCTGGCTTTACACACCCGGCCCCGCTGATTTTGACCCAAAGACCGGCCAACTCTGGGCCGCGGTGCGTAGTGAAAAAGTCTATGCCTGCCCAAGTGATAATCTTCAGATGGTGCATTGGTCCGAGACCCAACAGAAGAACATGAAACGCCCACAACAAATTTCGAGTTATGCCATGAATGGCGCGGTGGTTGGCTATAGTTTGAATCATCCGTCCGCCAAACTCGCGCGAATGCATCCGGACGACTGCGCATTTTGGGAAACGGACGAAACCGAGCCCATCTATTTCAATGACGGCGCAAACTATCCGCCAGAAGGCGTCAGCGGTCGGCACCTGGCGGGAGGCGTGCAAGCGGCGTTTGACGGCTCGGTCAGTTATGTCAAACTGGCGCAATGGCGTCAGGAAATTGCCAGCCTGAGCCGCAATCGTCTTTGGTGCAATCCGAACTCGCCCGATGGGCACTGATCGTGTGCATCTGGATAGTACCCCCGAGGCAAGGTGGCGATTTTCACTTTCAGCTAGCGCTTACAGCCAATAAGGCCGTCTTTGCAGGGTTTTCAATGCATAACAGTCTAAGTGGCGGTTTTCGAACAGATTACATTCGGGGGTACTGTCAAGATGCACACGCACTGATCCTGTGCATTTCCGGGGCGTTGAATCATCCCAAAAATGAAGTCACTTGTAGTCAATGCCAATCCAAGGAGCGGAGGTCCGCGCGCACCGTCACCCGCCAAGTTCCAACCGGGAAGCAGTTCGATTTCAAGTAAAAACGAGGCCGTGTTGATCGTGCTCAAGCCGGAGAAGGCAAAGAACCGGAATTGATATTTCACCCGGTTCGCCGATAAAAAAATTGCCAGAGACTTTTCACCGGCTCCAGGTCGTATTTCGCGGGTGCGGATGCCCCGTACGCCGCATGGCCGTACAGGAATGACAGCCCGTAGAGCTCGGAGTTGATTTCCGGAAAACGGCCGCCCACTTCCTCGCAAAATTCCCGCGCCGTTTGTTCCGGCCGCGGCTGGATTCCCTGTTCTTCGGCCCACGCTTGCAGGGCTTCAAAACTGTAGAGCACCAGTTTTTCGTGCGGCCACGAGCCCTCACCGCCGGTCAGAAACGGATTGTGATACGATTCAAACAATCGCGGTTTTCTTTTCGGGATTTTGACCGGTTCACTTTGGCTTCGTTGGTATGAAAAAATTCCGAACAAGTCCCGGAAGAATTTTGTCATCGCCGCCCAAAACCCGCGCGCCATCTGCAGCAGCAATTCCCGCTTGCGATAAAGCCAGAATCCCGCCACCGCAGCCACCGCGAGCAGGAACAGGATTCGGAATAGATGATAAAACCGCCCGGCGCTGTCGGCGACGGGTTGCAACGACGAACTCTCCCCATTTTGTGCCGTCTCGGTTTCGCGGGATGCCGGCGACTTTCCCTTTCCTTCCGGCGATTGTGAAGTGTCGCCGGTTTTCCTCGCCTGTTCCGAATTTTCGTTGCCAGCCCGTCCTTCGCCTTTTCCGTGCGGGTTCAGCTTCATCGCGAAATCACTCGCCGCACGCAACCGATGATCGAGGTGATATCGCAACGTTGCCCACGCCTCGTTCGCGCCCGGGCGCGGCAACAACAATGCGCCCGCCAACACCAACACGGCCACGCCGACCCCGAACCGTACCCACCCGAGCGCGATTACCCCCGGCATTTCCAAGCCGCGTTGCCGCAAATATCGCCGCAGTCCCAAAAAACTGGTCGTCAGCAGCAGCCCCAACGCGGCGGCCACATACATGAACAGGTAAATGAAACCGGCCCGGCGGGCCGCCGAGTCATTGCGCCCAATCAACATCTGCCCAATGCCAAAGATCGGCAGTGCCGCCAAGGAAAAGTAAACCACCCACAGGCCGGGCGAATGAGGAGTCGCTTTCGCCTTCCGGCGTTCGCCTTTGGTCGCCTTTTTGGCGGCGGCCGGAATGTTCCTCCGCTCGCCGGCGGTTTCGAGCAATCCGCCGCCGGACGCGTCTTCATCCTCATCGATCAACGTGCAATCCCATACCAGCTTGTGCGAGCTCCACCAGACGATTCCCAGCAACAGCATCCCCAGGATGAACGCCGGATGAATTTGCATCAAATAAATCCAGGTCGCGGCCGCCAACAACACGCCGTAAACCATCGCGTGCGTTTCGCCTTGCTCGATGCCGATGCGCGATACCAGGACCACCGCCAGCACGAACCAAAACATCACCCAGCGCACGCTGTTGATCGCTTCGCCGCGAAAGAAAACCTGGATCAGGAAAAAACTCAGGCTGCCCACGAGCGCCATGATGAGCACCGGGCTGATGCTGATCACCAGATGGTCGGCGAGCGTTTTACGTGGTTTTGCGGGAATCATCGTTCACCTCACAATTGCTTCGGCGCACAGTTCCGTGAGGGATTCCTCCGAATTCACGAGTCGAAAATCAATGCCCTGCGCCAGCAACAACGCCGCCCACTCGGGTAATTGCGACCATTCGGGAATATCCCATTCAATGCTCACGACCACCGCCGTCACGAGAAAACCCCGCTTCACCAATCCCCCCAACGCGATCGCAATGTCCGGCGTGACCCGGCGCAACACCGGCACGACTGTGGCATCCCGAGGAATTCGCGAGATGGTGGCCGCCAGCATTTCGGAAAATTCCAATCCATCGGTGTGCTCCAAGCGCGCCAGCGTTTCCAATATTTGCGCGAGCTTCTCATTCCCCTTGCGCGTTTCCACCCGCACCGGTCGCAGGCGGTCGTTGGCGAGCGGGTCGCCCGCGCGCCGCTGCGCCTCGGCGCGTTTCGTGAATTCCCCACGCCATCCTTCCTCGCGAATCCGGTCCGCCGCGTCACGCCCGTTGCTGATAAAACCAATCTGTTGCCCCATCAGGAAAACCGCGTTGGCCATCGACGCGACCGTCATGATCGCCAGTTCGGCCGAGGTTGCGCCCGCGCTGCCCTGGTAATTTTGCGTGTGAAAATCCAATAAGAACGTCGCGCCCGCCACTCGCGAAGTTTCGTAAACCCGGCTGTGAATCTGGCCGGTCCGCGCCGTCGCCCGCCAATGGATCCGGTTCAATGGATCGCCCTGTTGATACGGTCGCACCCCCGCCAGGCGCGTCGGGTCTTCGAACAAACGATGCACCACGCGGATTTCTCCCAACGGCCGGCGCGAGGCCAGGTTGTAGCCCTGCAACGGCAAAACTTTCGGGAGCACCAGCGCGAAGTGCGGCTCGCCGGCGACGCGGAAACGCCGATGCAATCCGAACACGTCGCCGGTTTCCAATTGCAGCGGACCCAGTTGATAATATCCGCGCATCAGGAACGTCACCGTGTAGTTCAGAGCGGTTCCCTCGCCGCGCTTCAACCGCGTCATTTCGAGCCGATCGCCTTCCACGCGTATCCGATGCGGCATTTGCGTCATGGCCTCGCGGGGCACAGCATCTTCGATGATCAGCCAGGGGACGGTGAGCGGGCCGCGATTTTCCACTTCCACCGCGACTTCCGTGCTCTCTCCGATTTCAAAAACATCTCCGCCGACCCGCCGGTCGACCGCGATTTTTTCGGCCCACGCCCGAGTAAAGAAGCGGCTCAACAAAAGTATCCCCAGCAGGACATACATTGCATAAACCAACAGGCTGAGCTGGAGCACCAGCCCCAACACCAGCAGCGCAAGCGTGCCGAGGATCCATTTCATTTGGCGCCACCGACCGCCGGCATTGGCGGCACCGGCACACGGTTCAGGATTTCATCCAGCACGCCACGCACGGTTTTTTTCCGTATCCGGCTTTCCGGTTTCAGGATCAACCGATGCCCCAATACGTACGGGGCAACGCGCTTCACGTCGTCCGGGCTTACAAAATCAAAACCCTGGATGGCCGCGAACGCCTGCGCGCAATGGAGCAGCGCCATCGAGGCGCGCGGACTGCCGCCCAACATGACATCGTAATCCTCCCGGGTCGCCTGGATCACCTGGACGATATAGCGCAGCACTTTTTCGTCGGCGAATACTTCGCGCACTGCGGCCTGGGAAGTCATTATTTCCGCCGCGCTGGCCACCGCTTCCAGGGTTTCTATCGGATGCTGCGTCTTGAGCCGTTGCAACATCGACACCTCGTTCTCAAATTGCGGATAACCCAGGCTCAACCGGACGAGAAACCGGTCGAGTTGCGCCTCGGGCAGCGGAAACGTTCCTTCGTGGTCAATCGGATTTTGTGTCGCGATCAAAAAGAACGGCGGAGTTAGTTCATAATTATTGCCGTCGGCCGTGACCTTGCGTTCCGCCATGGCCTCCAGCAATGCCGCTTGCGCGCGCGGGGTCGCCCGGTTGATTTCATCCGCCAGCACGATCTGCGCGAACAACGGCCCGGCACGAAACTCGAACTCGGTTGTCTTCGGATTAAAAATGGAACTGCCCGTGATGTCGTTGGGCAACAAGTCCGGCGTGCACTGGATGCGCTTAAAACTACACCCGACACTCCGAGCCAACGCCCGCGCCAACATCGTTTTGGCCACCCCGGGCACATCCTCGAGCAACACGTGCCCTTCGGCGAGATACGCCATAACCGTGAGCATGATCTCGTCACGCTTTCCTACGATGACTTTTTCAATATTATCGATGAGCCGATTCGCCATTTCCCCGATCGGCGAATCCACGCGCTCGCGTGGCGCGGGTTTTCGTGCACCGGAACTTAACGCCGCCGGCGCTTCCACCAAAGGCATCGTGCTTTTGGAACGGCAATTCGGGCAGGTGACCTCGCTTCCCGGCGTCGTGTTCGCCGTCATGAAAGGTTTCCCGCAATAAGGGCAGGTGAGTTTTACCATGATTTCTATATAGCAACGGCCTTTCGGGACGGCAACGTCCCGAGTCAGCTGGTTAATTCATCACTGATTTGACAATGGCCGCACCGACTCCTCACGCGCACGACGCCCGTGGGTTCTTTGGCCTGGGAAGGCCCGAAGGGCTCCGATTTGGGCCTGAATGAGGTTTGATCAAACCCAAATTAAAAAATCGCCGACCCGATTGGGCAAACATTTCTTATTGCGAAACAGGGTGATGGCATCTCAATGCGACAGGCCGCCCGAAGTCACTTGGATCGGCGCGCGGTCTCGAATATCAGCAGACGAGGCGCCGATCAGGATTTCATATTTGCCCGGTTCAACAAAGAACGCGTGTTGCTTTTCATCGTAGAACGAGAGCTTCTGTGCCGGGACGGCAAACGTGACGGTTTTTTTCTCTCCGGGTTGGAACGAAACACGTTGAAAGCCCCGCAACTCCTTGCTCGGCCGCGTCACACTCGGCGCAACGGCGCGGGTATAGAGCTGAACGACTTCGTCGCCGGCGCGCCGGCCGGTATTTTTCACGTCGACAGTAACCGTCATAGTGTCAGTCGCCGAAATTTTGTCTGATGAAACGCGAAGGTTCGAATATTTAAATTCGGAATAGCTCAAGCCATGACCAAACGAGTACAGCGGCTCGCCTTTCACATACATATAGGTGAACCCTTTGCTGATATCGTATTCGTCTTGCGGCGGGACTTGTGACTCGGAAGCGTAAACCGTGTAAGGCAATCTCCCGGCGGGATTCGCCTGGCCGAAAATCACATCCGCAATGGCGTTACCGCCTTCTTCGCCCAGCCACCACGCCTGCAACATCGCTGCCGAGTGTTTCGCGATCCACGGGACCGTAAGCGGTCCGGCGCTCATCAACACTACGACGGTGCGGGGATTCGCATTGATGACGGCTTCGGCCAATTTCTCCTGGTTCGCCGGCAAACCCAGACTGGTGCGATCACGATCTTCCATTTCGTTGCCCGTGGTCGTACCCAGAAAGAGAACAACCACATCGGCTCGCTTGGCTGCTCCGACTGCCTTGACCAACTCTTCGTCATCATTCACCGGGGATGAATTGGTTCGATTTGCGGCGCGCATCCCGGCGATTTGACTTCCGACCACGTGGAGGATTTCTGCGCCGTGGACGTGATTACGAATTCCTTCCAATGGTTTCACCGGGTTCTTCGCCAGGCCGCTGTAGCCGCCCGCCGTGAAGATATCCGCATGCGGACCAATGACAGCAATGGTTTTGAGCTTCGTCTCGTCGAGCGGAAGAACTCCTTTTTTGTTTTCCAGCAGCACGATGGCTTCGCGCGCGGCTTGCAGCGCCAGCTGCCGGTGTTCCGGGCTGCAAATGACATTGGTGGAAATGAGGCTGTAAGGATTTTTTTCCTGCGGATCAAATTCGCCGAGGTGGATCCGTGTGCGCATCACGCGAGTGACGGCGTCGTTGAGCCGCGCTTCGGTCAGTTTGCCTTCGCGCACCGCGGCGGGAATGTTGTCCATGAATTCCTTATCGGAAAAATCGCACCCGGCCATGATTGATTCCGCCACGGCATCGACAAAAGTGATTTGTTTTCCAAAATGCCCGTTCACCATCGTCCGGACGCCGCCCAGGTCGGAGACCACGAAGCCTTCGTGCTTCCATTGGTTCTTCAACACGTCGGTGAGCAGCCAGTGATTGATGTTGTTCGGATGGCCG
>Ga0265338_10000709_pt1 | contig 56924 bp, 53 predicted proteins | sample 42126metaG_FD_193579 | JGI IMG/M metagenome (GOLD analysis project Ga0265338, IMG submission 193579) | Rhizosphere microbial communities from Carex aquatilis grown in University of Washington, Seatle, WA, United States - 4-21-26 metaG | ecosystem: Host-associated > Plants > Roots > Rhizosphere... | reverse complement strand
GTGGATTTTGCCGAGTTCATGAAGGCGGTCAAGCAGCTCGGCATCTTTTGGGCCGCCATCAATGAACCGCCACCCAACTTGCAGAACCAGCTGCCTGCCCCGGGCTTGCAGCGGTGACGATTCCGCTCCGGGACCCCGGGCGCCGTTGGCCAGCGACCGCCCCGACACGTTCCGCCGGTCGCTTTCGGCTCCAACTTCAACCCGCCGGCCAGCGCCCCGGCCGCGAGCCAGGATCGCCGGATTTACCGACAGCGCATATGGGGTAAACACTCCATGGTTTCCTGAAGGCCGGCGGGCTATCATTTGCCTTTCATGAAAGACAACACATTCACGCAAGAGGGAGAGCCGGCGGGTGCATCTCTGCAATGTCCAATGAATCCACCCCGCAGCATTCTCCTGGTGGAAGACGATAATGATCTCCGCTATCTCAACGCCGAAGTCCTGAAGCAGTCCGGCTACCAGGTGGACACGGCTGAAGATGGTGCCTCCGGTTGGCGGGCGCTCAATGCCAAGCGCTATGACGTTCTGATCACGGACCACACCATGCCGAGGGTGACGGGCCTGGACCTGATCAAGAAGCTGCGTTCCGAAGAGATGCAACTGTCGGTCATCCTGGCGTCGGGAACGGTGCCGACCGAGGAAGTGAGCCGGTATCCTTGGCTGCAACTGGACGCCATGCTGCTCAAACCCTATGCCGCCGAGGAGATGTTGGATGCGGTGAAGATGGTCCTGCGCGAACCGACTCTCGAAGCCGGATGTGACCAGATCCTGCAAGCGGCAAACACCCCGTAGCGTCCGCGTGATTTCCGCCGAACTTCTGCACGCCACCGATAATCCCCGGGAGAAGGTTGATCCGCTCCCAAACTGGCGGAACCCACCGTCTACAATCCGCGGCCGGTGCCTTGGTCGCGCGCCAAAAACGGCAAATTCACAACCATTCAGGCATGGGGTAAACACCCCATAGCAATGGCAGGCACTTTCACCTAATAATTACAACATGAATGCTAATGAACTATTGCTGCAGGGAAAGCCGGCGGGCGCATCCGTTCATAGCCGGACGAAACGACGCCACCGGATTCTCGTGGTGGATGACGACGAAGACATTCGCCTGCTGTACGCCAATGCGCTGGCGCGTCCCAGCTGCCACGTGGACGCCGCCGCGGACGGCGCCACCGGCTGGGAGGCGCTACAGGCCAACCGCTACAACCTGCTCATCACCGAATACAACCTGCCCGAGCTTACCGGCGTTGAACTGGTCAGGAAGCTGCGGGCGGCCCGCATGGACCTGCCGGTCGTCATGACCGCAGTGAGATTGCCCACGCAGGCATTGGTCGAAGACCCGTCGCTGCAACTGGCAGCCCTGCTGCCGAAGCCTTTTTATATCAGCCAGCTGTTGGAAACAGTGCAGGCTGTCCTGCTCGATGCCGGCCGTTCCCCCAAGCAGACCGCACTGCTGCCCGCCTGGCGAAGCTGGCCATCCGCATTGGGTTTACGGCTCTGATCATTTCAATTTCACCGGATTATGTTGGACCGATTTGAGCACAGTTCAGGGTTTCGTCGTCGTCCGCTGGATCGAATCGCCGGACCCGGCCTGTCGGATTTAAGGGACTGGGGTGAACACCCCATGGCGTCCCCCCGACCGGGTGGCGTATCATTTGTATTGCAATGAATGATAATCCGATCTTGCAGGGCGTGCGAAACAATCAGCCCATTCCCGCAACCCCAAAACCGAAAGCCGAAAAGAAAGGAATACAGGCATGAATGCAAACCAAGGACCAACCAATCCCCCAAACCGGGGAACCATGAAACCAACACCGCTCGTGACCATCAACATTCCTTCTCCCAAGCCGACCCGGCAGGAGGCCGCTCCCTCGTCCGATGCGGACATCGCCGCCAGGGCCTACGAGATCTGGCTCGCCCATGGACAGGAAATGGGCAATGACCAGCATTATTGGTTCGAGGCCAAACGGCAGTTGCGGCAAAGGCAGGCGTCCAGTCAACCGGGTGCCGGCAACACACGATAGGATACAGTGGCCAGGCGAGCCCGCCTGGTTTCCCGGCTCCCTTGAAACCATGAAAGCCTTTTGCAACCAAGAGCACCCGACGTTTGGCGGGTTCGCCCCCGCCGCGGATGACGGCCAGGGTGGCAAACTGGCAGAACGATACGCCGGGCGCGCCGCTCAGACCGATTGGCACACCTTCAGGTTTCCGGTTCGAATCATCACGAAATGGTGCGCGGCCATCAGGTCCCACATGCCGGTCGGTTATCAGGATGAAACCGGATTCCATTTCGGCGCGAAGGCAGGCGAATGGGGTATTTTTAATTTAATGCCGGCGGCGCTGCCGGGTTTGGGCGGCACGATGATGGGAGCGCCGGGACATTTGGATTCCGATTCGGGCGGACAGCGCTTCTTCAGCGGGGTTCCCCACCCCCACCTCCTTGGCGACTGTCGCCCGAATCGCTTCCTGGCGGCTTCAAAATCCGGCTGCATGGAATTCCCGGCAGGGTGACGCGGCAACGGCCCCAAGGCCCAACTGCACCCGCCCTGACGCATTCGGATGACTGTCGGATTTAAGGGACTGGGGTGAACACCCCATGGCGCCGGCGACTGTTTGCCATTATTACTTATCTTACTATGAAAGATAATGAACTCTTGCAATTGGGAGACCGGACAGACGCAGCAGTTCAAGGCCGGCCGAACCCGCGCCACCGCATACTCGTGGTGGATCATGACAGCGATCTGCGGCTGTTATACGCCGATGCATTGGCCCGTCCCGGGTATGACGTGGACACCGTCGAGGATGGTGCCGACGGCTGGCAAGCGCTGCGGACCAAACCGTTCCATCTGCTGATCACCGAGTACGCCCTGCCCGGGTTGACCGGCATCGAACTGGTCAGAAAGCTGCGGGCCGCCCACATGACCTTGCCGGTGGTCATGGCGTCCGAAAGATCGCCCGCGGACGAACTGGCCCGAAGTCCCGCGCTACATCTGGCGGCCCTGCTGCCAAAGCCTTTCTACATCAGCCAGCTGCTCGAAACGGTGAGAGAGGTTCTGCACGCCGCCGAGGACGACCGCGAACAGCTGGATCTGCGGCCCAACTGGCGAAGCCGGCCGCCGGCACCTGGTTTGCGGCTATGATGATTCCACCCGGCGAAAGGAAGCCGGCGAACAACCTCAACCCGCTTTGATTCAAGGCAGCACTGGCAGGGGCGGGTTGGAAGCGGGAATACCCGGAGCAATGAATGCCAACAGACAACTGATTGAGACCTTGTCCCACTCTGCCCGCAACCTTTCCGCGCCGACAACAATCATTTGCCCATGAATACAAATCCGATGAAGCAAGGAGCCCTGAATGCCGCCAGCCGCGCTGCGGCGACGCGGAAGCCGGGATAAGCGCCGGCCTCCTCACGGTTCCTCGTTCAACCGCCCATACCTGTTATGAAACCAAAAGATGTCGTGAAATGGAGACAAACCGAGCCGGGGATCTGGACCCGCGTGCCGGAAGACGAGGCGTCCGCCGCAAAGATGCCCGTGCGCCAGCTGCCTTCGTTGAATCGCGCACCAGCTTCTGCCGGCGATGCTCCGGCAGCCTGGCATGCGCCGCTTCCGACCCGGGCAGCCCGGATCCGCACATAGCCGGAATGAAGACTTTGGCAACGAGGCACGGGTCCGTTCCTCCGAGGCGGCTTCAGGTCAGTTTGCAGCCGCTCGTGCGACCCGGCCTGGGATTGCCAATCCGCCCTGCGGCCTCGAATTCCTCGGGGTCACAGGGCAACAAGAATTTGCCGGCGTCCGCCGCCCGAGGATTTCCGGTTCGCTCCGCTGCCGCACTGCGGACGCTCGTTCAGCGCAACCTCCCGGCCCGGAAGCCGGATTGAAGGGAATCCCGGATGGGGTGAACACCCCATGGCGCCCGCAGATTCCCGAGCCTATCCTCGTTATTGGCTTCCCCACGGATTTTGTTCTGGCAAACCGGAACCCGTGGTGGAGACGGGCTTATGAAGGGCGATGAACCAAACGAGTACGGACCAGGCAACCAACGGCTCAAGGAATTGGCCGGGGCCCGGACGCCACAAGGCGAGTTGCGGGCGGATCAGGCGCAAGGGCAGACCGAACGGGCGGAGATGCAGACGACACAGGCGGAGAATAGCGAGCGGGAAATGTTCGCTTCCGAAGTCAGTTATCGCCGGCTGTTCGAGGCGGCGCAGGACGGCATCCTGATTCTGGACGCTGAGACGGGACGCATCAACGATGTAAACCCATTTCTTTTCAACCTGTTGGGTTTTTCCCGCGACGAAATGATCGGCAAAACCGTCGGCGATCTGAGTCCCTTCAAGGACATCGTGTCCAATCAAGCCATGTTGGAACGGGTCCAGCAGCACGGTTATGTCCGCTACGAAGACCTGCCCATGGAAACCAGGGACGGCCGCCGCATCGCCGTGGAGTTTGTCAGCAACGTTTATCAAGCCGGCAGCCGGAAAGTGATCCAATGCAACATCCGCGACATCACCGAGCGCAAGCGGGCGGAAATCGCTTCCATGCGACTGGCGGCCATTATTGAATTTTCGGACGACGCCATCATCGGCACAGACCCGAACAGCATCATCACCAGCTGGAATCGAGGCGCGGAAAAGATTTTCGGCTATACCGTCAGCGAAATGGTGGGGACTTCGATCCTGCGGCTGATCCCCGCCGACCGGCCGGATGAGGAGGATCAAATTCTGGGGAAGCTCAGGCAGGGCGAAAAGGTGGAGCACCTTGAGACGGTGCGCCAAACCAAGGATGGGAGGCTGATCGACATTTCGATCACGGCTTCACCGATCCGGGATGCCAGCGGGAAGGTCATCGGCGTTTCGAAAGTGGCGCGCGACATCACCGAGCGCCGGAAAATGGAATCAAAATTCCATCAGGCGCAAAAGATGGAGTCGATCGGCCTGCTGGCCGGGGGCATCGCCCACGATTTCAACAACATCCTTTCCGCCATCGTCGGCAACGTCTACCTCGCAAAAATGGATGCGGCGGAAGATCTGCCGGTCGCGGATTACCTGGAGAGCATCTTGGTCGCCACCCAGCGGGCGGCCGATCTGGTCAACCAAATCCTGACCTTCAGCCGGCAAAGCAAGCAGGAGCGCGAACCCATCACCCTGAAACGCGTGGTTCTCGAGGCGCTGAAACTCTTGCGGGCCAGCGTGCCGGCGACCATCCGGATTCAAACCGAACTGGCCGACACCCCCACGGTGCTGGCCAACGCCACCGCAGTGCATCAGGTGGTCATGAATCTCGGCACCAACGCCTGGCATGCCATGCGGGACAAGCCGGGCACACTCAAGGTCGTGATGAGCCGCATGGAAGTGGATGAGGACTCCGTGAAAAGCCATCCGGACCTGCGTCCGGGGCACTATGTGCGACTATCGATCAGCGACACGGGATGTGGCATGAATCGCGCCATCAGGGAACGGATTTTTGAGCCATTCTTCACCACCAAAGCCGTGGGCGAAGGGACCGGACTGGGCCTCGCGGTGGTGCACGGCATCATGAAAAGCCATGACGGCGGCATTTCCGTTTACAGCCAGCCGGGCGAAGGCACCATCTTTCATCTGTATTTCCCGGTGTTCGAGACCGAAGCCGTGATCCGGGAAATCGAATCAGCGCCCATACCGCAGGGCCAGGGCGAACACATTTTGTTCGTGGACGATGAGGAGGCATTGGCCAGCGTCGGGAAAAAGGTGCTGGAGCGGCTGGGCTATGTCGTGACCACGAAGACCGGCGTGCTGGAAGCGCTCGCCGCCGTTCGCGACCATCCGGAACAGTTCGACCTGGTCATCACCGATTTGACCATGCCGGTCATGGACGGCACAAAACTCGGCAGCCAGCTGCTGCAGATTCAACCGCGCCTGGCCATCATCCTGGCCACCGGCTACAGCGGCATCATGACGACCGAGAAAGCGCGGGAGCTTGGCTTCCGGGAATTGATCAGCAAGCCCATCACCGCCAGAATTCTGGGCGAAGCCGTCCATCGCGTGTTGCACCCGGCGGCGGCCACCGACCCGGGCCTGAATGGATGATTCCGCACCGGAGTTTTGCGACCGGTGACCGTTCGCAGCCACCAATCCCCAGGCGTCGAAACCAGATTTCAAGAAAATTCATATGGGGTGTTCACCCCATATCGCTCACCAGGCTTCCCGGCATACCCTGATCCAGCAAGTCATGAGAATTAGGAAACTTGTTTTACCCGTCCGGTTGAAAGCCGACGGCGACCTCTTCCCGGCCCGGCGGGTGATTACGAACCCGCTCCCATCATGAAAGCGCAACCGTCCCCGGCGGTGTCGCTTTCCGTGTCCCGCGACGGCGAACCCGACCGGTGCTTCCGCCATGCGCACGCCCTCGTGGAGGCCGGCGTGTCGATCGGCAGGCGAACCCAGGTGTGGGCGTTTGCTCATGTCGTGGCCGGTGCGGTCATCGGTGAAGCCTGCAACATTTGTGACCATACGTTCATCGAAGGCGGGGTCCGCATCGGCAATCGGGTGACGATCAAGTGCGGCGTCTTTCTTTGGAATGGCATCACCATCGAGGATGAGGTCTTCATCGGGCCCGGCGCGGCTTTTACCAATGATTATCGGCCGCGCAGCAAGCGATATTTGAAAATCCACCTCAAAACGCTGCTGCAGGAAGGCTGCACCGTCGGCGCCAACAGCACCATCCTCCCCGGTCTGACGATTGGGCGATGGGCGATGGTCGGAGCCGGATCGGTGGTCACCCATGATGTTCCGGATCATGCCCTGGTGGTGGGCAGCCCGGCCCGCTGGCGCGCCTGGGTTTGCCGCTGCGGCGAAAAACTGGCCTCCTCTGCCAGCCGATTTCTGGACTGCCCGTGCGGCCGGACCTATGAACGGACCGCCGAAAAAGTGGTGAAAGAGTTTGCCCCCAATGGCAGCCATCAGAGGTTGCGGAAGAATCCGGTGGCAGCCCCTGTGTGAGGTTCAAAACCGGCCCGGCGCTCAAGGCTCCTCCGCCAGGAAACGGAGGGGAAAGCGATCCTTAGGACGGTCTCGTTGCCTTCGTTTTCAAACCGCGGCAGCAGAACGCATTTAGTTCCTGGTAGGGTAACACCCCATGGCACCCGCTTGCTCTCCCGGTTTACCTTTGCGGAATGAACATCAAAACACCCATCCCAATTGGAGGTAATTTATGTCACTGATTTCCTTGGCCGTCACGCTGATCGTCATTGGCGTGTTGCTCTGGCTGGTCAACACCTATATCCCGATGGACGGGAAGATCAAACAGATCCTCAACGTCGTTGTCGTGGTTTGCGTTGTCGCCTGGCTGTTGTTCGCCTTCGGCATTCTCGATCACAGCGGCGACATCCGGGTTCCACAGGTCCGGTAGCCAGCCGCACCCAAGGCCTGCGGCCTCCCGCGGCAAGCCCATAAACCACAGGCGACCCATCCAGAGTTGTGAATGCATCCCTAGAAACCGTTGGCGACAAGCCGCGATCAGTTCAACCCGATCTGGGTCGAATCCGTCCCAGCGCCTTCTCGTGGTCCATGACGATGCACCTGCCAACGCTAAAACAAACCCGCTTTCGGAGCGTCACTTGCCATTTGAGCGAACGGTGGATGGACACCAACTGTGACGGCAATAGCATTCGAAACCATACTCCATGAACTGCCCGGCCGACAACACCATCGTCGCACCCGTCGAGCCTGACTCCATAAAGGGTCATTCATTCGCATTTTTGCACCCGGTATTGCACGGAACAGGAAACGCGACGAAATGCACCGCCTGAAAATCTTGAGCTTTTTGCTGACCGGGCTGGGCCGCCTGGTTCCGGCCATTGTGCTGGCTGGCGGCCTGATGGCCAGCGCCCCGGCCCAAACGTCGCCATCGGTTTCAACCAACTCTGCGCCGGCACCTCCGTCGAATCAGATCCATGCGGAAAACGTGGTTCTCCCCAAATCCGTTCCCGATCCCCTCGAACCGTTCAATCGCGTAATGTGGGGGTTCAACAAGGCCGTCATGACCGGGGTCATCAAGCCGAGCAGCCGGGTCTATCGGTTCGTGGTCGTCAAACCCGTGCGCACGGGCATCGGCAATTTTGGCAAGAACCTCACCTACCCGGGACGGTTGATCAACAATCTGCTCCAGGGAAAGTGGGGCGGCGCCCGCGATGAATCTTACCGGTTCCTCTGCAACACCACCGTGGGCGTGGCCGGCTTCTTCGACCCGGCCACCAAATGGAAGATTCCTAAATCGGACGCGGATTTTGGCCAGACATTCGGCCAGTGGGGCTGGCAGCCGCAGTGCTTTTTGATGCTGCCGATTTACGGACCGAGCAACGAACGTGACACCCTTGGCCTGGCCGCGGACACGGCGGCCAATCCCCTGCTCTATATCGCCCCCTACAAGTTTGACGTGAACAAGCCGCTGACCTATCTCGGCCCCTATTCCTATCTCGCCTATGCGATCATGTATAACGATCTCGCCGACACCGTGGGCGAATATGTGCGTTTCAGCCAGGCCGAGATGGACCCGTATTCCGAGATTCAGTATGCCTGGACCTTTGCGCGCGCGAACCGGGTGGCGGATTTCCAGGTGAAGGGAAAACAAGACGAAGCCTCCCTGGAAACGCTCGAATCCGTCTTCTTCACCTTCAAAAATCCTGAATTTCCAATCCACGGCAAGACCATGTCGGTCCGAATCCCGACGACGGGCCGGAAATTAAGATTCACCTTCTGGCTCCAGCCGGGAAAGGCGAACGTGGTTTACATCGTTCCCGGGCTGGGTTCGCATCGGCTGGCCGAAACTTCCCTGGCGTTGGCCGAGCTGGTTTACAGCAATGGCTTCTCCGCCGTGTGCGTCAGCAGCCCGTTCAACTACGAGTTCATGGAGCAGGCCTCGACGGCAGCGCTGCCGGCTTATCTGCCGGTGGATGGTCTCGACCTGCACGTCGCCCTCACCGAGATTGATCACCGCTTGCATGCGGCGTATCCGGATCGGCTGGGCAACCGGGCATTGATGGGCTATTCCATGGGCGCATTCCAATCCCTGTTCGTCGCGGCCACCGGACCGACGAATCAGTATTCCGTCATCACGAAAGAGTCGGTTTTGCATTTTCGCCAAGGGAAACAGGGCGTGAAAGAAGTGAGAATTGACCCCACCACGAATCAGTTGCCCTTGATCACCTTTGACCGCTACGTCGGCATCAACACCCCCGTGCGCATGGCCCAGGGAATTTCCAAGCTGGATGAATTTTACCGGGCGCCCCTGGGCTGGCCACTCGCGGAACGAACCAATGACCTCGAAAACACCTTTCTCAAGGTGGCCGCCCTGAGCAAACTCACCCTGACGCCGCGATCCTCCCTGCCGTTCAGCGCCATCGAATCCAAGTTTCTCATCGGACTGACGTTTCGCTTCATCCTGCGGGACATGATTTTCAGCAGCCAGCGGCGGAATAATCAGGGAGTCCTCCAACATCCGATCCGAAACTATCGGCGCGATCCGTTGTATCAGGAAATTCTCCAGTATTCCTACCAGGATTATTTTGAGAAGTTCGCGATTCCCTATTACCGGACCCTCGGCCTGGCCACGCCGACAGCGGAAACGATGCAGAAAGCCGGCGACTTGCGCACCTATGAAGCCGGCCTGCGCGCCAATCCCGACATCCGCATCATCGTCAATCAAAACGATTTTCTCCTGACGGACGAGGATTTGGATTGGCTCCATGCCACGTTTGGCCCGGAACAATTGACGGTCTTCCCGATCGGCGGTCACCTGGGAAACCTTTCCAATCTGACGGTGCAAAAGTCCATTTTGGCGGCGCTGACACCGATGAGGCCGCCGGATCCCAAACCGGAAGAGCCACCCAAGAACGTGGGGCCTTGAATTCGCAAAGCGCCCGCGCCCGTCGCCCCGCTTCTTTGATTTACACTTCGGCATGGCCAGGGTTAGCTTGCAACCGATGACAGCCAAACCCACGCGCCAGCCACTTTCGCCGGCCTGGATTCTGTTCATCCTCACCGGGCTCAACCTGTTCAATTACCTCGACCGCTTCGTGCTCTCGGCCGTGTTGACGCCGCTGCAAAAGGACCTCGCCATCAATGACGAGCAGGCCGGACGGCTCGTGACGGCGTTCATGATCGGCTATTTCTTCACCTCGCCGGTCTTCGGCTGGCTGGGCGACCGCTGGTCGCGCAAATGGCTCATCGCCGCCGGCATTCTGGTGTGGAGCCTGGGTACCGTCCTGACCGGGTTTGCGGCGACCTTTGCCATCATGATCGCGTTTCGCGTGCTCGTCGGCGTGGGCGAAGCGAGCTATGCGACCATCAGTCCGAGCCTGATTTCCGACAGTTACGGCCCGGCGAAGCGGAACAATGCGCTGACGATTTTCTACGTGGCGATTCCCGTCGGTGCGGCGTTGGGCACGATCATGGGTGGGCTCATCGCTGCGCACTGGGGCTGGCGGCACGCCTTCATCTGGGCGGGCGCGCCGGGGTTGCTCCTGGCGGTGGTGCTGCTGCCGTTTGCCGAGCTGAAACGCGGCCAGGCCGAGGGCCGGGCGGCGGAAGCGGCAAAAAGACCTTCCGTCCGCGACATCGTGAATCTCATTCGCATCCCGGACTATGTGTTGGTGGTGTTGGGCTACACGGCCTACACCTTCGCGCTGGGGGCGTTCGGGCATTGGGGGCCGACGTTCCTGCATCGCGCCCACGGAGTGGCCGTGGACAAGGCCGACGAATTTTTTGGTGCGGTGCTGGTGGTGGCCGGGCTCGTGGGCACGTTGATCGGGGGATTCGCCGCCACGGCATGGCAGAAGCGCCATCGCGCCGGCTACGCGTGGACGCTGGGGCTCTCGGTGCTGGCCGCCGTGCCGCTGGCGTATGGCGCGTTCCTCGCCAGCTCAACGTTCTGGTCCATGACGTTTCTGGCGGCGGCGATGTTTTTCCTGTTCCTGTCCACCGGCCCGGTCAACACGCTCATCCTGGAAACCGCGCCGGTGAATCTTCGCGCCAGCGCCATGGCCGTTTCGATTTTCACGATCCATCTCTTCGGCGACATGTGGTCGCCGGAAATCGTCGGCCGGCTGGCAGATTCCTTCGGCGGCAATTTGCAGAAGGCCGTTTTGATTTTGCCGGTCGCCTTGATCGTGGCCAGCGCACTCTGGCTGGCGCTCGCGTTGAAAACGAAGCGGGGCAAGGGTTGATACGAATTTCACAAATTGACGCGAATGCGGGTCCTGTCCGAATTTGGCTGTAGGGCACGACGTAAGGAGTGCTGCCCAAACGACTCGTGACCTCGTCGCCTACAAATTAGGACACTACCCGAATGCGCTGATGATTTGCGCTGAAGGGATTTTTACGCGAGTCGATTATGCAACCCGCTTGCAACGCTGAGCCGACTCCTCACCCCGGCCCTCTCCTCGTTTGGCGAGGAGAGGGAGAAATTATTTATTGTGGGACGATTTCCCAGGGTAGTTCGTTCCTCACAACCCTGGGCTAATTTCCGTAGCGCCTTCAGCGCATAAAAAGCGGTCCTCGCTTTCGAAGGTCGCTTGCATTGGTCGAACTTGATCTATTTGCCCGGCGTTGTGGATGGCGCGGGTGGATCCGCTGGCTTTTCCATCGTTGCCTGCAGTTCGCGATAGTTGACCTTGCCGGTGCCGAGCTTCGGAATCTCCTGCACGACTTTTATCTCGCGCGGGACGCTGAGGTTGGTCAATCCCTTCGCCTTGATGGCGTCGCGGATTTCGTCCAGGGTCAGCTTCGGTTCGTTGGTGACGGCGATGAGCATTTCCCCTTTGTTTTCCTCCGGGCGCGTAATGACGGCAACCTGGCAGTGCAGGCCGTACTGCGGAAACGCCCCCGCCAGCGCGTCCTCCACCGCCGTGAGGCTCACCATCTCGCCGCTCACCTTGGCAAAGCGCTTCATCCGCCCGAGGATGTGCAGGTAGCCTTCGGCATCCAGATTCACGATGTCACCGGTATCGTACCAGCCGCCCAGGGCCTGAAACTTCGCGTTCGCGTCCGCATTCAAATAGCCTTTCATCACGTTCGGCCCGCGCACGAAGAGCCGCCGGCCGTCGGCCACGCCTTCGACCGGCTCCAGCCTGGACTCCATGCCCGGCAGGAGGCGGCCCACGGAGCCGTAGCGGGGTTCGAGCGGCGTGTTGACGCTCACGCACGGGGCGCATTCCGTCGCGCCATAACCTTCGAGGATGCGCACGCCATATTTCTGCGACCAGGCCAGCGCGGTGGCTTCCTGGAGTTTCTCCGCAGCGGCAAACAGGTACCGGATGCTGCGGAAATCGTAGGGATGCGCCTTGCGCGCATAGCCGTTCAGGAAGGTGTTGGTGCCGAGAAACACCGTGCAATCATGTTCGTAGAGCGCCGCCGGCACGGTGCGGTAATGCAGGGGCGAAGGATAGAGGAAGACATAGATTCCGCGCACCAGGGGCAGGAGCGTCCCCACCGTGAGACCGAAGCTGTGGAAGAGCGGCAGGCAGTTGAAGAGTCGGTCGCCGTCGGTGATATCGGTTACGGCCAGCATCTGGCGGATGTTGGCGAGGAGGTTGCCATGCGTCAGCTCAACCCCCTTGGGCACGCCTTCGGAGCCGCTCGTGAAAACAATCACCGCGGTTGCCGAAGACTGAAGGCTGCCCGTCCTCCGCAGTAGCCCTGCTACGGAGGGTGGAAAGGCTGAAGGCTGAAGGAAAAAATGCCGGAGCAGCGTGAGGAGTTTTTTGGGGCCGGTGATGCTGGCGCGCACCTCTTCGAGGTAAATCAGACCAACGCCTGCTTTTGTCAAATCGTCCTCCTTGAGCTTGGCGCGTTCAAGAAAGATGCGTGAGGTGACGATGTGTTTCAGTCCGGCCAGTTCCGCGCAGGCCAGCAAGGTGGGAGCGCCCGAGGAGAAATTCAGCACGGCAGGCACCTTGCCCAGGCTCCACAGCGCGAGGATGGCCACCGGGGTGGCGTTGACATTGGGCAGCAGCAGGCCAACCCGTTCACCGCCCGCAAGCCGGCCGCGCAAGGCGTGCGCCAGCAGGTCCGCTCCCACCATCAGCTGGCGATACGTCAGCGCCTGCTGCGTCGCATCTTCGAGGATGATATGGCCGGGATGTTTGCGGGCGATCTCCGCCACCGCGGACAGGACATCCGGCGCGCCGAACGCCATCTCAACCTCGAACTGCTGTCGCACCATCTGGTCGCGAAGCCAGCTGGTCAGCAACGCCCGCGCCCGGCCGGTGCTGATGTCCCCCAACTCGGGCGCAGCCAGCATGGGGCTGAAATGCACCGTGACTTTGGGAAAACAACTTTTCCAGCCCGGATTGGGGGAAAATGGCAGCCCGCCGGCGCCGCGCAGGTAGGCGGTGATGACTTTCGCCCTGGTTTTGAAAATCAAGAATCCGGTGCCGTCGAAGAGTTTCATCAACGTGCCCGTGCGCGACAGGCGGCCTTCGGCAAAGAGCACGAGCCGCCCGCCACCTTTGAGAAACTCCGCCATTCGCTTCACCGAATAGGGCGAACCGGTGTCAATGGGCAGCGTGTAGCGATTGATCATCACCATCCGATGCAGCCAGCTGGTCTGCGCCGAAACGCTTGAAGTGACGAACTTCCAATCCTCCTCCAGGCAGACCCAGAGAAACAGCCAGTCGATCCAGGAAAGGTGATTCGGAATCAACAGCACCGGGCCCGGCGTTTTCAGCGCCTCCCGGTTGCAGGACCGGAAGCGGAACAGGATCCGGAGCCAAAAGCGGAAGAAAGATTTCATGGCGTTGGGAAGTGCAACATTTGAGAGCGCGCACTACAAACAAAATTTGCACCTGGCAAATGTGGCTAGAATTTAAGGCTGATGCCGAAGCCGGGGTCCAGGCCGGTTGGGATCGACGCCTGCGGATAGGGATAGGCGGGTGCCAGATTCACCTTGAAGGCAAAGCCGCCCGAGCCGAGGACCTGGTAGTTGAGTTTCCGGTCCGCCACCGTGAGGGCGCGCGGCGTGGTATCACCAGGCCGGGGTTGCAACTGGTCGAAGTTTCCTGGCGGGAGGTCTCGTTGCAGGTCGAGATTTGCGTCATTGAGGTCTGAAGCGCGGATTTTCATGGATGGGTCGAGCGACAAATTGATATTGTCCAGGAAGCCGCTGTTGGTTGCCGGATTCGGCAGGTCCATCCGGGCGTAGGTCAAATGAGGTGAAGTGAAACGACTTCGGCTGGTTGCCGCCGGGAGCTTCTTTTCCTGCCCGATGGCCACCATCAGCAAAGCCGCACCGCTGAGTGCCAGGCACTGTTTCAGGTTGACCAGTTTAAATCCCATTTCAATGTGCTTTACCAACGCCACCACAGATCAGTAGCCCAACCAGTGACGTTCACCTTGCGCATCGCGATCGCTTTCGGGGTTGAACCTCGCCGGCATGGACCGGCATGGTTCCGGAAGTTCAACCAGCTTCTTGTAGAGATATTCATATTCGCTTATTTTTTGCAGGAACCCGACATCCATCTCCATCCTTTCCTGGCCAGCCACCTCCTTAGGGCCCTGGGGCGCGTTTTCAAGAATCACCGCAAATGCCCGCTGGCATTCGAGTTCCAGTCTGGCCGAAATGAATTTATCCTTGGTCCGAAACACCACTCTAATCGCATCGAAATTCATTTTGCTCCTTGAAATCGTTCGCCGCCCGAATCCTTACCATCGTCCCGGCAGAGACCTTGGCCGGCCTATTTGTCGCCGCAACCGGATGATGGTTCCGGTTGCGGAAATGGCCGGCCGGTTGACCCGTACGCCGGACATGAACTCCGCTTTTGGTTTAATTTCCATTCGCCATAACATATCGCCGGGAACCTGCCCGCCGCCATTAGGTGTTCACCCCATGGCACCCGTAAGGTTTGCCCGCTAAGGTCGGAGGATTCGATTCAAAGGAATCAAAGAGGAACCCAAATCAAGGAACAATTAAAACATGAAAAAATGCCCTCAACCGTTTTCGATGCCGGAATTTAACCCTGCACAAACCATGCGGCCGAGCGGGATGGAGTTCATCCGCCAATGTCTGATCTTGTCGGCGCTCATTCTTCCCTGCTTCTGGAGTTCGCCCGCGGGCGCCACCCCGGTGTTGCCCACAAGTTATACGGCCACGCCGGGGGAAGGAATCATTCAAGGCGGATTGTATAATTACTTTGATGACACCGGCAGACAACTGATTGACGGAAGTTACGGAGCCAATGCCTGGTCGGCCAATGTTGGCAACGGCATCGGCTATGAATGGGTGGGTTGGCAGGTTGCTGATCCGGTGTTTACCTTCCAGTTTTCCGGTCCGGTGAACATCAGCCAGGTCGGGATTGATTTCAGCCGGACCGAATCCAGCATGATTTTCCTCCCCAATACGGTGAGCATTGGCGGCACGGACTTCACCGTGGCCATGGATGCCATTCCCGACGCCAGCCACGGAACGCTGTTCTTCAACGGCTTGTGGAACGGAACCACCTTGACAATCAATTTAATGGATTGCAGTCCGAACGACTGGTTGTTCGTTGATGAAATCAGTTTCGATATTCTTCCCGTCCCTGAACCGTCGGTTTTGGTATTGCTGACCGGCGGATTCGGATGGCTGGCCACGCGCTCGAGGCGTGCCGGCATGGCAAGGCATGCCAACGGTTGAGGCTGAAGCCGTCGTCCAGCTGAACGTTCAACAGCCAAGTTCAGACCAGGAAGGAGGCGGGATCAGGATGGGAGCGGGAGATGCCAATGACATGATGATGGACCCGCAGGGAATCAAGCCCCGGTTGCGCGGGGCCCGGGTGAAGCCAAATGTTTTTATGGCCCAACCTGCAGATCCAGGATGGATTGTTTTGCTGGAGTCACATTACGGGTCCCGCCGGGACTTTTCCACGGGGTCTAACCCCGTGCAAAGCCGAAAGTTTCACCCCGCGGTCAAATGGCAGGTCGAATGTTCATTGGCCCAGGTTCTTCTTTTTGCGGGCTTCAAAATCATATTGGAACAGCAAGCCGACGCTCTGCGCGCCTTCCCGGCCGTTGCGCATCGCGTTGAATCCATAGCCGTAGCGCAGGACGACCTTGAAATTCTTGTTCTTGGGCGCAAAGGTCAGGCCGCAGCCCGCGCCCGTCTGCCAGTCGCTGCGTTGTTCAAAGCCGGGCAGGTATTCCAGATGCGCGGTGGCGGCTTCCACCCGGAACAGCAGGCGATGCTCGGGCTCCAGCGGAACATTGTAGGCGGTGTAGATATGGACGAACCGGGTCGCGGTCAGTTCCTCATAATAGTAACCGGGCAGCGTCAAAGGATATTCCGCCACCAGGGGCAGGACGCCGCCCAGCCGATATGCGGTCAGCCGGTCGGCATCGGTCGAGCCGCCCGCGGTCACGGCGAGGGAGGCCATTTGCCCGCTGTTCGTCCACGCGTAGTTCAAACCGGCATAGAGCCAGTAAAGATCCGTGTTCGGGTTGAGCCGGCGGTCGTTATTGAATCCGTAAGGGTCGCTGTTGAACCGCCATTGCCGCTCGAACCAGCCGGACAATTCCAGGCCCAAATCGGGATACAGGTTCGGCTCCTTGCCCGCCATCCGGATGCCGGCCAGCGTGTAGGTGGTGGTTTGATTGGCGGGTAGGGCGAAGTTGGCCGCCGTGTCACCCGCGTCCGTATAAGCCGCATAGCGCCCCCCGCCGCGCACGATCACACTCACCGGAATCAACACTCCCGGATTCAACAGTTGATACACGCTCAAGGAAACGCCGCCGCCGCTGCCATCAAAACTTTCATTCTTGATGTAACTGCCCTGCCGGACCTCGTAATAATTGTCCCCGAAGGCGCCGCCGGAAAAGCCGAAGCCGATGTCCGTGTTGGGAGAGAGCCAGCGCTTGAGTCCCAGTTCGCCGTCCAGATAAACCGGGGCGATGGCCAGGCGCAAATCCACGTTCGTGCTCAGGACGTCCGGCTGGTTGTAATAGTAATAGGCATAGATCCCTTGCGGTCCCTGGCCAGCGAGCGGTTCGTCATAGCCCAACTCCAGCAGATTGCGATGTTCGGGGTCAACCTGGGCCAGGCCATTGGTCCCGGCCAAAAGCCACCCCCCCACCGCCAGAAGCAGTTGCGCGCGCAGAACAGTGGTGCGTTTCATAGACACCAAAAAAACAGCCTGGGTTGGGGTTGTTGTCCAATCATCAGGGCGTTTGATCCCTGGCCGGCGAGGGGCCGGCGCCGGAATATTCTCGGGCATTGGCCCCCTGGTGTCCATGGGGTGAAGACCCCATGGCCGCAGCATAGAATTCTCCGGCCCGCCCATTGGATATCGGGCGTTGGAGGCTGGTCGTTCGATGTTTCCAACTTGAGATCGCGCCGGCTGGATGGTCCCTCAGGTTCATGGAAAACTGGTAGGGTAATACCCCATAGCGCCCGCCAAGTTTTTCCGTTTACGCTTTCGAGTCAACCATCAGAAAGTGCGGGGTTCTTTCAAAATGAAAGACGAGGTGTCGACAAAGACACACTTCACATATCTGAATCGAAGCGCACCCACAGAGCGCGATTCGAGTGCCGTTGACTCCAGTAAGCAGAATGAAAAGGTAATTATGAAAACCATAACAGCAGAAAACTCCAAACCGCATTTGCAGCGCTCAAGCTGGCGCGAGTCGTCCGGGCGGTTGTTCCGCTCCTTGTCCCGGTCCGGGCTGATCCTGTTCGCCCTGGTGGCGCTCGCATCAACCGCCTGGGCGGGAGTGGTGCAAACCAAGCCGGTGTGCGTGACCAACACACCGCCACCATGCGTGACAAACCTCATTGTTGGCATTACGGACTGCAATTGCACCAACCTGACGATTCAGTTGAGCCGGTTTTCCCAAGGCCCCTTCGTGGCTCTGCTTGGCGGGGTGACCCTGAGTGGCACGTATAATTATGCGAATCAGACCTTCACCGCATCCCGGCCGTCCGGCCTGGCCCCGGGCCCTTATCTGCTGGCCATCTGGAGGAACTATGTGCTGCTGGCCTCGACAAATGTCTCCCTTTGTAGCTGTCTCCCTTGTCCCACTTGTACCAACTGCCCCGCCGGGCCGCCCGGGCCGCCAGGACCCGCAGGTGCCACCGGAGCGACGGGACCTGCCGGACCCGCGGGTGCGATCGGACCCATGGGACCGCAAGGAATCAGGGGTATTACCGGCGCGACCGGACCCATGGGACCAGCGGGAGCCATCGGGCCGGCAGGATCATCTGGAACGAACGGACTGAATGGAACCAATGGACTGGCCGGGCCAGCCGGACCGGCCGGAGCGAACGGACTGAATGCAACCAACGGATTCGTTGGACCCGCTGGACCCGCTGGACCCGCTGGAGCCACCGGCGCGACCGGACCCATGGGACCGATAGGGTTTACGGGCGCAACGGGGCCAGCCGGACCGGCCGGAACAAACGGACTGAATGGAACAGGATCCGGCTCATCCGAATATGGTTACATTTACAATTTAAACGCTCAAGTGGTGCCGCTGGAGGCGGCGGTCACCTTCAGTGACAATGGCATTGGCACCGCTGGATTCACGCACGGCCTGGGAAGCTCCGACCTGATCGTTGTCAATAAGGGCGATTACAAGGTTACCTTTTCCGTGTCGGGAACCGAGCCCAACCAATTCGCGTTATTCATCAATGGTGTCGTGGTTGCGGAAAGCGTTTATGGTTCAGGCGCCGGCACCCAGCAAAACACGGGTCAGGCCATACTGGCCATAGAAGCCAACGATGTCATTACGCTTCGAAACCACACCTCGGCGGCGGCGGTTACCCTGGCGGCAGCTCCGCCCATCGGAGGCACTGCGGCCGCCGTAAACGCCTCCATTCTCATTCAAAAATTAAATTAGTTTCGGGCGCGTGAAAACATCCTCGACCCGATCGGCAACGAACGGCGCCAGGCTCAGGCAGCCGCCGGCGTGGGCCTTCGAGTTTTGATGCGCTAAAGACTGAATGGACTTGAATATCGGAAGACACAGGGGATCTCGCAAGAGATCCCCTTTTGATTTGCAGGCTGGTCTAAAACGCCCATTCGCTGCAACGAAACGACTCTGGATTTGTAATTTGCAATTTCCCCTGCCCGACCGGTTCGCCCGGGATGGATGCATAAAGGGATGGTAGGGTAACACCCCATAGCCCCCGCCGGGTCTTGCGGTGCATTATGGGGTTGGGAAATGGGGCACTCGGCCAAAATCAAGAGTCCACCATCCCGATGAATTACTTACTATGAAACACAACCATAACCATGACAACACCGGCGGCGCCGGCCTTCAACTGCAGCCCGTGCGTTTTGAGTTCACTCATCCGACGGCCACCACCGTTTGCATCGCGGGAACTTTCAACCAATGGCAGCCCGAAGCCAAAATCCTGCATTCCTCCGGCCTCGGTCACTGGTGGAAAGAAACAGCTTTGGCCCCCGGCACCTACGAATACTGCCTCATCGTGGACGGCCAATGGATACCCGACCCGCTGGCCCGGGAAACCGTGCCCAACCCGTTTGGCGGGAAAAACTCGGTGCTGCGGGTGGCCAGCTCGCCGGAAGCCGCCCATCTCGCCGACGCGGAAAATTTGCCGCTGAAAAACGATCATTTTGTCGAATCCGTCGCCGGGGATCACCCCAAAGTGGTGAAAAGTTCACCGCTGAAAAACGCAATAAAACAGAAAAAAACTAAAATATGAGCAAACCAACACCAGCAACTGGAAATGACCTGAGCTCGCTCGCTGAAGATGCGCGCGCGTTGATGGCCGCCACCGCCGACGTGGCCGGAGAAAAAGTCGGGGAAGCCCGCAATCGTCTCGCCGCCGCCCTGGAACGCGGCAAGGAAATCTACGGCCGCGTTCGCGAGAAGGCGGTCGAAGGTGCCAAGGCGACTGACGAGGCCGTGCATGAACATCCCTATCAAGCCATGGGCATCGCTCTCGGGGTCGGGGCGATTCTGGGCTATATTTTCGCGCGCCGCTGCTCCCGCAACGGCGACTGATTCCCTTATGGAAGAATCCACTGTCAGTTTCAGGCAGCTGGCCGCGACCTCGAAACATTTTGCGCGGCGGATGTTGACCATCGGGGAAAACCGGCTTGAACTGTTGACGGTGGAAGTGCAGGAGGAGCGCGAGCGCCTCCTGCACGCCATCCTGCTGGCCCTGGGCGTCGCGGCGTTCGGTCTGGTCGCGGGCATCACCCTGACTGCAGCCATCGTGGTATTGTTGTGGGCCTGGTCGCCGACGACGGTTCTGCTGACCCTGACCGGCCTCTATGGAGGGGCGGCAATCTATCTTTTCCGGCGACTCACCGTGCTGCTGCGTGACTGGCAGACGTTTTCCGCCACGCTCGATCAACTCCGAAAGGACCGCGCATGTCTGGAAAAAGCCCTGGTCTGAATCCGCTGGAGTCCCGGAAGCAATTGTTGATCGCCGAAAGCGATCTCAATCGCGCCCAACTGGCCGGGGAGATGGCCACGCTGGCGGCGGATGTTCGCCGGCTCGCCGACCACGCCAAATCCTTGGGTTCGATCACGTCGTCAGCTGCCTCGTTGATTGCCGGGCTGGCCTCCTTCCGGCGATCCAGGCCTGCGCCCGGTGATGAGCGGCCTTCGTGGTGGCAGATCCTCCTGAAAGGCGCGCCGCTGGCCGGATTGCTCTGGTCGAGGTTCCGCCCGCGAAAAGAATCCTAGGGCGACACTATTTTGGGGTGCCGGCCGGCACCGACAACCTGTGGCGTGCCGGATTTGCCGGATTTGGCCTGGACGATTGTGGTATGCGAAAGATCATCAACCGGCTGGTTTCGGGCTTGCGATTGCGCCTGCTGTTGCTGGTGCTGCTGGCGTGCACCCCGCTGGTGGGATTGACGCTGTACACGGCGTCGGAAGAGCGCCAGCGACTGGTGACGGAGTGGAATCAGCGTTCGCAGGAGATGATGGAACTGGCCACGCGGGAAGAGGAGCGAGTGATTGGCCAGACGCGTCAACTGCTGCTCGCCTTGGCGGAGTCCTCTCCGGTGCGCTCGGGCAACCGGCGGGACTGCAGAAAATTGCTGGACGAGCTGTTGGGCAGCTACCCGCGCTACGCCAATTTGGGAGTGATCAGGACGAATGGATCCGTTCTGGCCAGCGCCCGCCCGATGGCTGAACCGGCCAGTCAGACGAACCAGCTCTTTTTCAGCCGCGCCCTCAAAACGCATGCCTTTGCGATTGGCGATTTCCCGGACGGACAGGCGGCGGGCAAGCCCACCGTTAATTTCGCGTGTCCGGTTTTCGATTCCGCGGGGCAGGTCCAGGCGGTGGTCTTTGCCGCGCTGGATTTGGACCGGGTTAGCAGTTTCGAGTCCGTGCTGCCGGCGCAATTACCCCCGGGGGCAACCTGGACTGAAATTAACCGTGACGGGAAAATCCTCGTTCGCTACCCCTCGCCGGAAAAATGGATCGGCCGGCCTTTCCCGGACCGGTCGCTTTTGAAAACCGTACTCAGCCAGAACCGCGGCGTGGTGGAGGCGGTGTCGGTGGACGGAATTGCCGGCTATCATGCGTTCGCCGCCAGGCAGAGCCAGATCGTTCCCGGCGATGTGATCACCATTCTCGGCAGCATTCCCCGGCAGGTTCTCTTCGCCGAAGCGAACCGCCGGCTGAGGGAAAACCTGGCCGGGTTGGGGATTGCCGCCTGCTTCGCTTTCATGCTCGGCTGGGTCGGCAGCTACCTGCTCGTTCTGCGCCCGGTTCGGACCCTGGTGAAATCCAGCGCGCGGCTGGCCGCGGGCGACCTGAGCACCCGCACGGGGCTTGCCCGCCGGGGAGACGAATTGGGCCAGCTTACCCGCACCTTCGATCAGATGGCTCAGTCTCTGGAGCAGCGTGAAATGGAGCGCCGGTCAGCGGATCAGGCGCTGAAGGCTTCCGAAACGCGCTACCGCCGGCTGTTTGAAACCGCCCAGGATGGGATTCTGATTCTCAACGCGGAAACCGGGCAGATTGAGGATGTCAACCCGTTCCTGACCGACCTGTTGGGTTACACGCGCGAGCAATTGCTGGGAAACAAACTCTGGGAAATTGGCCCTTTCAAAGACACCAAGGCGTCCAAGGCGGAGTTCCGGGAGTTGCAGCGTGAAGACTATGTCCGCTACGACGACCTGCCGCTGGAAACCAGAGCCGGCAAGTCCATCAACGTGGAGTTCGTCAGCAACGTCTACCAGGTCAACGGCGGAAGAGTCATTCAATGCAATATTCGCAACATCACGGAGCGCAAGCAGGCCGAGGCAAAACGCAAGGACTACAGCCGCAAACTTCAGGTGCTTTCCCGCCGGCTGGTGGAGGCGCAGGAAACCGAACGCCGGAACATCGCACGCGAACTCCACGACGAAATCGGCCAGGCCCTCACCGTCATGCAATTGAACCTGCAAGCGATGTTGCTGGCGCCCGGCACGGAGGTCGTGTCACCTCGCTTGAACGAAACCCTCGACGTGGTCGGGCGCGTGCTGGAACAAGTCCACGACATCTCGCTGGATTTGCGCCCGTCGATCCTCGACGACCTGGGATTGGAACCGGCCTTGCGCTGGTATACCGAGCGACAGGCGGCCCTGGTCGAGATGAAAGGGGAGTTCCACGCCGACCGGCTGGAGCAACGCCTGGATCTGATGATTGAAACCGAATGTTTCCGCGTGGCCCAGGAAGCCCTGACCAATGTGGTGCGCCACGCCCAGGCGAAAACAGTAACCGTTGACTTGCACAAGGAAGCGGGACAACTCCACCTGCGCGTGCGCGACGATGGGATCGGGTTTGCGGTGGCCGCTGTCCGGGAAAAAGCCGTGCGCGGCGCCAGTCTGGGCCTGTTGAGCATGGAGGAGCGGACGGCGCTGGCCGGCGGCGGACTGGAATTCACGTCGGCTCCGGGGCAGGGCACCGAAGTCCACGCCTGGTTCCCGCTGAAGTGGCAGACCCCGCCATCCGAATCTGAAACCCCATGAACGCGCCCCCCAAACCGATTCGCGTCATACTGGCTGATGACCACACGCTGGTGCGGGCCGGAATTCGCGCCCTGCTGGAAAAGTTGCCGGGGGTGGAGGTGGTGGGCGAGGCCGGCAATGGCCGCGAGGTGCTGAATCTGACCCGGACGCACCGGCCGGATGTGGTTTTGATGGATATCGCCATGCCCGGCCTGAATGGCCTGGAAGCGGCGGCGCGCATGGCCAAGGAATATCCAAACGTGCGGGTCATCATCCTTTCCATGCACCACAACGAAGAATATGTCTGGCGGGCGCTCAAGGCGGGCGCGGCCGGCTACCTGCTCAAGAAAGCGGCGACGGCCGAACTGGAAAACGCCTTGCAGCAGGTGATGCAGGGGGAAATTTATCTCAGCCGGGAAATCTCCACCCGGCTGCCCAAGAACTTCCTTTTGGATGGGGTCGCCAGCCGGAAAAGCCCGCTCGAACAATTGACGGGCCGGCAGCGCGAGATTCTCCAACTGATTGCCGAAGGCCAGAACACCAAAGGCATCGCCGAAGTCCTGAAGGTCAGCCCCAAGACCATCGAATACCATCGCATGAAGTTGATGACGAGCCTGAACGTGCATGATGTTCCGGGACTGGTGCGGTTCGCGCTGCGGGTGGGATTGCTTCCGCAGGAAAAGCTGGTTGCAGGTTAGAGGCTTCCGAGAAATCTCCACTGGTCAATCCGCCGCTGGACGAGCTTGGGCCATCCGGCCATCTCCAACTCGCACAAAATAAACTGGAAGCCCCGCAACCACGGCGCCCGGATTCGGGTGATACGCCCGACCGGCTGGTCAAAGCGGGTTTCCAGGCCAAATTGCACCTTGAGTTTCATCATTTTCCTCTCCGTTTATAACCACCGCCGGCGGACGGCTTCTTTATCATCAGCCGCCCGCCGCGGTGGGTCCGTTCAGGGTCAGTGGCCTCTTGAAATGAATCTCCCGTCCGATGCCGGCGAAATGCCAGCGCCAGTGGCCGGCGCACATTGCCGCCGCCAGGTGCAGGCAGGATCGGCCCCAACATCTTTGGCTGAGAAAGCGTGACATATTTCATCTTCCATTGGTTCCGGACCGGAGACTGCCGGAGCGGTTTCCCGAGCCGGCCGGGCTGCCGCAGCAACCAGCCCCCTGCCCCGGAAATCATTCCCAGATCATCCATGGGTGCGATAAAAACGCTTCGAAAAACTCGCCGCATTGGTATCGGTGAAAACCGTCGAGCCATTGGTTCCCACCGTCACGGTGCCAATGACCGTCCAGGTCTTGAAATCCTGCGTTGCCTGGATGTCATACGTGTGGCCGGCCGTGCCGGTCACGGTCAGGACGAACTGCTTCGCCGGTGTGATCCGGAGCTGCATTCCGGGAAGAGGCAGCGCCGCCTGCCACACCACATCCACCCAGTAGTTGCGGGCATTCCAGGTCTGGTTCGGAAACACACTGCTCGAGCCGTAGGCAAAGACACCATTTCCTCCCGACGCGCCATTGGCCAGCGCATGCAGTGGCGGATTATCAACGCCGTTGACTGAAAAGTAGTTGTCATCGGAACTGTAGTGTCCGCTGTTGGCGTGGTAGGAGGCCACATAAACCGTGTTGGCGGTGATCGCCACCGGCGTTGCAAAGTTCACCTGCTGCCAGCCCGAGGTGGTCTCGCCAGTGAACGTCGCCGTTGCCAGCAGCGTGCCCGTGCTGGTCCACAGGTTGCCCACGTGGGTGCCCGTGTTGGCGCTCGCTTTGTAGAAGCGGATGCCGGTGATGTTCCCGGCCACGTCCGAGCGGAACTTCACCCCCAACTCGACGGCACTGTCCGGGCCTCCATCCACCACGGCGGGCACTGCCGTGCCTGGCCAGAGGGTCGCCGCCGTCGTGGCCGCTGATGGAACCAGGTAACTGAATTCGCTCGAGAAACTGCTCTCCACCCCGAGGGCGTTATACGCCGTGGCGGCGAAGTAGTAAGTCATGCCTTCGACGAGGCCGGAAACGGATGCGTTCGTTGCAGTGCCGGCATTAATCGTGTTGGTGTAGAAGTGGCTCGCCACCCCATCATAAATCTTGTAGCCGGCAACGTTGGTGTCCGGGTTGCGGTTCCAGGCCAAAGTGACGCTTCCGGCCTGAACGGTTGCGCCGAAAGCCGCGAGGATCAACAGCCCGCCCAGAAACTTCATCAATCCGGTCACCTTGAAAGGCCGGCGCACGGCATCACCCGCGCAGTGTAATCGGAGTGCGCCGGGACCGTGCTGCCCGCGAAACAGGCGATGAATACGGGCGAAGGCCATGCCGGTATCGGATGCGGGTGTTCGCGTCCGATCCACCTTGCGTTCGTGAATAATGTTCATAATTACCGTTACCCCCGGCCAGGTCCGGCCGCGACTAGGGCGTTCCTGGCCGCCACTGGGAAAACCCTTGGTTTCAGTTGGGAAGCGCAAGGCGGGGAGCGATGAACCGGGAAACCGGCGGGCCAATCAAACGTCCCCGGCGCGAACGGATCGCTGCCGCGCCGGGATGGGACTCATAAAATCCGCAGGCGGTAGGGTAACACCCCATGGTGCCCGCGCGTTATTGGATTATCCTCCTTCCATGAGTGATAGAATCTCGGGCTTCAAGGCCGGCAAAACCGCAATGGCCTTGGGCGTCGTGTTCCTGGCAACCCTGACCGGATGCATTGGTTACGTTGATGGGCCACGCGCCGGTGTCTATGTGGCGCCGCCGGTGGAGCCCGTAGTCATGGTGCAGGACGATTACGTCTATTACCCCAGTTACGCGGTCTATTACAGCAGCAGCCGGCACCAGTATGCTTATCAGGAAGGCGGCGCATGGGTTTCGCGGCCGGCGCCGTACGGCGTTTCGGTCAACGTGCTGCTGGCTTCACCGTCAGTGAGGATGGATTTCCACGACTCCCCGGCAAACCACCACGCCGCCATGGTTCAGCGGTATCCGAAAAATTGGACGCCACCCGGCTCGCATCCGGATCAGAAAGAAAATCGGAAGGACGACCAGCACAACGGGCACGGGGAAACCAAGGGGGGATAACCATGCGAACCACCTTCGCACCTTGAAAGGAATATTATGTTAGGAACTGCATTGATAATTCTGCTCGCCCTCATGTTGTTTGGCGCACTTCCCAATTGGCCGCACAGCCGGAATTGGGGCTATTACCCGAGCGGCGGGCTGGGCCTGGTTCTGGCCATTCTGGTCGTCCTGGTTTTGCTCGGCAGAATTTGAGCCGGATGGACTGTGCTCCGCGGTGGCAAGGGATGGCAGTTGAACGAATTACCTGCTGGCAGGTTGTATTCCCGGGCAGCGGTCCGGGCAAATACCAGGAAAGACGAAATTATGTTACGAAGCATTAAACAGTTGTACGGGGACAAGCTCGGTGCATCGGACGGCGAAATCGGCCAGGTGAAGGATTTCTATTTTGATGACCAGAACTGGGCGGTCCGTTATGTGGTTGCGGACACGGGCTCGTGGTTGTCCGGACGGCAGGTCCTCATCTCGCCCCATGCCTTCGGCCCTCTCCATCAGGCCGGAAAAGTCCTGCGCGTGGACCTGACCCGGAAACAGATTGAGGACAGCCCTTCGATTGAGTCACACCAGCCGGTTTCGCGGCAATATGAAGAGGAGTATTACCGGTATTACGGCTGGCCCTATTACTGGCAGGGGAACGGGTTGTGGGGCATGAGCGGCGTGCCGGTTTTGGAGCTGCCACCAAAGCTTCTTCCCCCTCTTCCGGACGAACCCGCCATGACGGGAGGCCGGCAACCCGAGCGTGCTGATGCGCACCTGCGGAGCACGCAAGCCGTGGGCGGCTACCACCTTCAGGCGAGCGACGGGACGACCGGCCATGTCGGTGATTTTATGATGGACACCCAGAGCTGGGCGATTCGTCAACTGGTCATCAAAACCGGGCACCGATTTTCCGGCCAGGAAGTGCAGATACCGACGCGCAAGGTGGACCGGATCAGTTATCCGAATTCCACGGTGTTCGTGAATTTGACCCGGGAAGCGGTTGAACAGAGTCCCGCACACATTGCGTCTCCGTTCCGGGCGGCAGCTTGACGCCGTCATTCGATTCGCCGCAATACCAGTTCCGCCTGCAAACCGCACGGATCATGAATCGGACCACGATTAATCTTGCCGGCTCTGCGTCGCCGGCAACCTGGACATGAGACGTCCCGGATACCGGTTCTCGAATGGGTAAAACACCCCATAGGGAAACACCCCATGGTGCCTGAACAATTCCCCGACCTATGCTCATGCCGTGAAGACCAATCACCGGAAAAAGGCACCGACGTCTGGCGAATTCATCATGCGTGTTTACGACGCCTGCCGGATTCCGAAAAATTTAGATTATTTCCATGAATACACTTCTTGAAGCCCCCTGCAATCAAGCCGCTGCTTCGCCAGATCAAGAACCGGCCAGACCGCCGCACCGCATCCTCGTGGTTGAGGATGACCGCAACCTCCGCCAGCTCAATACCGAGGTGCTGTTGCGCTCGGGCTACGAAGTGGACGCCACCGAGGACGGCGCCGCGGCCTGGGAGGCGCTTCAGGCCAACCACTATGACCTGGTGATCACCGACAACAGCATGCCCAGGATGACGGGCATTGAACTGCTCAAGAGGCTGCGTACCGCCCGCATGGAATTGCCGGTCATCATGGCCACCCGAACGTTGCCCCTGCAGGAACTGGCCCAAAATCCATGGCTGGAACCCGTCGCCATGCTGGTAAAACCCTATGCCAACGACCAATTGCTGGGCACGGTCAAAGAGGCCCTGCACGCGGTGTTTTCAAAAAGCACCCATTCCCGCGCGACGCCAAAGCATTATGACACCGGAGTCCTCTCGGTTGAACGATACACCGCCGGGCGCAAAATTGAGTGGGACATGTTCGTAAACGCGGCCAAGAATGCGACCTTCCTTTTCTCCCGCGATTACATGGACTACCACAAAGACCGGTTTGCCGACCATTCATTGATGGTTTTCAAAGACCATGCGTTGGTTGCCATGCTGCCGGCAAATCTCAACGCCAAGGGCATGCTCATCAGCCATGAAGGGCTGACTTATGGCGGGCTCGTGGTCTCCCGGGCGGCGAAGCTGGCGGATGTGCTGGCCTATTTTTATGTGATTTTGCGTGACCTGAGCCAACGGCAGATTCCCAAGCTGATCTATAAGCGCATTCCGGGGTTTTACCGGACGCTCCCGGGCGACGAAGTGGCGTATGCCTTGTTCCTCCTGGACGCCCAGCTATATCGCCGGGATTGCTCGACCGCAGTTGCGCAGGCGGACCGGCTTCCGTTCCGAAAGGGCCACAAGATTTTGATCAAGAAAGCGACCGATCTGGGCATCCGGATCGTCCAGGAAACCTCTTTCCAGCCATTTTGGGAACAGGTGTTGGCGCCCCAATTGATTGCCCGGCACGGAGCCAAACCCGTGCACACCCTCGAGGAAATCACCCTGCTCGCGTCACGCTTTCCTCAACAGATCAAACAATTCTCGGCTTATTGCGGCGATGAGATTGTCGCCGGCACAACGATCTATGAGACTCCGACCGTCGCGCACGCGCAGTATGGCGCGGTCACGGAAAAAGGACGGCTGATCGGCGCGCAGGCCTGCCTCTTCAGCACGCTGATCGGACTCTACAAGGACAAGCGCTATTTTGATTTTGGCATCTCGAACGAGAATGAAGGCCGGACCTTGAATCATGGCCTGCTGGATTGGAAGGAAGGCTTCGGCGCCCGCTGTTACGCGCATGATTTTTATGAGATTGCGACCGGGAATTATCCGAAGTTGGAATCCGTGCTGCAGGTCCGGCCCGAAACAGCCTGGACGCCTCCGGCGACGGTTCCGACCTCACCGGCCGACTCCGGCAATCAGCCGGGCCGGGCCTATTATGCGCATCCCCAGGCGCTGATTGATGAGGGGGTCTCGATTGGCCAGCGGACGCGGGTATGGGCCTTTGCGCACATTGTGGGCGGGGCGATTCTGGGAGAAGACTGCAATATTTGCGACCATACTTTCATTGAGGGAGGAGTTCGCATCGGTAATCGCGTGACCGTCAAGTGCGGCGTCTTTCTCTGGGACGGCGTGGCCATCGAGGATGACGTCTTCATTGGCCCCAGCGCAGTTTTCACGAATGACGCCCGGCCGCGGAGCAAGCAACATCTGAAACCATATCTCCAAACCGTGCTGAAACAAGGATGTACGCTCGGAGCCAGCAGCACGACACTTCCTGGCCTTACCATCGGGCGTTGGGCCATGGTTGGCGCCGGATCGGTAGTCACCCATGATGTCCCGGATTACGCCCTGATGGTGGGCAGCCCGGCCCGGTGGCGCGCCTGGGTCTGCCGCTGCGGCGAAAAACTGGTTCCCACGTCAGTCCGGCGGCTGAGCTGTGCCTGCGGGCGATCTTACGAGCAGATCGCTGAAAATGAAGTGAAAGAATTTGCCGCCAACGGCAGCCATGAGAGCTTGGCGAGGAGTCGGGCGGCCGCGGACCCCCGTGAATCGAGCATCCGGAGCAACGGGCACCAGGCCACCCATGGCCTTCCTTCCCATGAATGATAAAAAAACAGACCCGCGGCATTCGGGAATGACGCTGGGAGACGTTTACTTCGTCCTTTTCCGAAGGAAGTGGATGATTCTCGGTTTTTCCCTGGCGGGAATTCTGGCCGCGCTGGCGGTCGGTTGGATCAACCCCCCGCAATACAAGTCCGAGGCCGAGCTTTCGCTCAGCGTATTGGAAACCAAGCCGATTGGCCCGCCGGGCGAGGATGCCCGGCCAATGAACGAGCCGAGCAGAAACATCATCAGCACCGAGATCGATATCCTGCAAAGCCTGGATCTGGCTCAACATGTGGTTCAAGCCATGACCCCCGCAAAAATTCTGGCCGGCGGTGGCAGTGCCTCGGACACCAATGAGGCCGCTTACCGGGTCAAAAGGGGCCTGACGGTGGAAACTGCGCTGGGAAGCAGTGTCATTCACATCACCTTTCAGCATCCCGACAAGGAAATTGTTCAGCCGGCCTTGAGCGAAATCATTGACGGCTATTTCATCAAACACTTCAAGACGCGGGGCGGCGGCGGCGTTTTTGGCGACTTCCTGACGAATGAAACCGCCCGGTTGCGCGGTGAGTTGATCCAAACGGAACAGCAGATTCAGCAGGCGCAAAGCGAAACGGGAGTGATCTCCACCGAAGACGCAAAAGCTGCTTATTCCGACCAAATAACCAAACTTCGCGGCCAAATCTCCAGCGCCGAGGAAGATCTGGCGGAACGCCAGACCGTGCTGAAAGTGCTCGCCCCGTCCAAAACCGTGACCCCCGGTTTGCCGGCGGCAAAAATTCCCCCCGGACAGCTTGACGCCTATCGGCGGACTTGCGCGCGACTCGCCATTTATAACACCAGAGAAGAAGATTATTTGACGCATCAGGGGTTCACCGAGCAAAACGTGCTGGTCAAGGAAGTGCGCAGCCAGATTGCCGATGCCCAAAAAATCAAAAATCAGCTGGAGCGGGAATATCCCCAGCTGGCGGGCATGGAATTTCCACCGCCGAATCCGGACCGGGGGACGGCGGACGCGGTCAACGATCTGCCCAATGCCACCGTGCGCAACACGGCGTTGAAAGCAAAAATTGACTTCCTGCATTCCCAGTTGAACCAGGTCTGGACCGAGGCGACCAATTTTGAACGGGTGGAGGCCACCATTTCCGGATTGCAACAGAAGAAGGAATCGGAGGCCGCCAACTTGAAATACTTCACCGACCACCTGGAGCGATCCCGCATTGACGACGCCTTGAACGAAGGCAAGGCCTCGAACATCAGCATCATCCAATCGCCGACGCCGCCACTGAAAGGCTGGTCGAAAAAAACCGTGAAAACCGTGGGCCTGTTGGCGTTGAGCGGCATCCTGGCCGGACTGGCGCTGGCCTTTTTGATGGAACTGATCCTGGACCGCTCCGTGAAGCGACCGGTGGAAATCGAAATCAAGCTCGGATTGCCGCTGTTCATTTCCATTCCGGATGCGCAAAAAAACGGGTACGGAAAACACGCCCGCCTGATCAACGGCGAGCGATTGCTGTTGGACCCTGCCGCCGGCGGGGAAACGCCCTCCCGCATGAGCATTGCCCCGTGGGATCGCGAACATCCGCTGCGCCGGTTTTACGAGGGCTTGCGCGACCGGTTGATTGTATATTTTGAAGTAAGAAAAACAGTTCACAATCCGAAGCTGGTGGCGGTGACGAGCTGCGGCCATGGCGCCGGGGTGAGCAGCATTGCCGCCGGCCTGGCCGCCACGCTTTCCGAAACCGGCGACGGCAACGTGCTCCTCGTCAACATCAGTGGCGACCGGGGGGCCGCCCAGCAATTCTACAAAGGCGAACTGGGTTACAGTTTGGATGAAGTCCTGGAAACCGGGAAAAAAAGTTCGCTCGTCAAAGCCAGCCTTTTCACCGCCACCGAACAGACCAATGGCAACATGCTGCTGGCGAATCTGCCCAAGAAACTCTCGGCGCTGATGCCCAAACTCAAGACCAGCGATTACGACTACATTATCTTTGACATGCCGCCCGTCGACCAAACGAGTGCCACGGCCCGGCTTTCCGGCCTCATGGACATGGTGCTGCTCGTCATTGAATCCGAAAAGACCAACCAGGACGTCGTCCGACGCGTCATCCGGCTGCTCGCCGAATCCAAGGCCGCCGTCAGCACCGTGCTCAACAAATCCCGGAATTACATCCCGGCCCGACTGCACCAGGAATTTCTGAACTGAGTCCGGCCAGGGGAGATCACCCCATAGGGAAACACCCCATGGCCCCCGCAAGGCTGCCTGATTTATTCTGCTGTCAGTTGTGACCGAAGACTCTTTCCTAATGGAAGGCCGTCAGACCATCACAAAAAAGAAGAAGCACCCATGAACATGCTCATGAATTTATCCCTCGAGGAGCGGACGGGGCGAACGGACGCGAGATCCGGTCCTGGGCGGACGATGCCATCGTGGTGGTGGCCAAAGACTTTGTTAACCGTTGAAACTAAGATATGAATTTTTCGATCGATTTGGATCCGTTGGCCGGGGCTCCTTCACCCAGGACAGCCCAGAACCTGCATTGGAAACGCACGCTGGATGCCTTTCTCATCTTGTTGGCCCTGCCGTTTCTGGTTCCCCTCGCGCTGCTGGTGGCGCTATTGATTCGCTGCGGTTCCCGCGGGCCGATTCTGTTCCGGCAGGAACGCGTCGGTTACCAGGGCCGGCGCTTCGGATGCTTCAAATTCCGGACCATGTTTGTGAATGCCGACACCACTACGCATCAAGACCACCTGCAGGACTTGATGCATTCGAATGCTCCCATGACGAAGATGGATTCCCGGGGGGATCTCCGAATCATACCGTTTGGCTTGTTGCTGCGCGCCTCGGGACTCGATGAGCTGCCCCAGCTGATTAATGTGCTGCAGGGCGATATGAGCCTGGTGGGGCCGCGCCCCTGTTTGCCCTACGAGTGTGAACTCTATCTGCCGTGGCAGAAGGAACGGTTTGAAACCGTGCCCGGCCTAACCGGGCTCTGGCAGGTGAGCGGGAAAAACAAGACCACCTTCGTGGAAATGATTCAATTGGACATCCGGTATGCAAAAGGCAAGACGCTCTGGTGGGATTTGAAAATCATCCTGATGACGGTCCCCGCCCTGGTCATTCAAATGCTGGAGACGCGCCAGGCCGGAGCGACATCCTCCCGCCCCGTTCGCCGCAAAACCAGTCATTCCAATGGTGCCACCGGATCACATTCAACTGCAAAAGCAGCCCCCGTCGGGGCGATTCAGGCCAGGGATGGCGAAGAGGTTTCGATGGGGACGAAATCGAAATTGAACTTATAGCTATGGCCAAACCAATAAAAGTCGGCGTGGTGGGTTGTGGCTATTGGGGACCCAACTTGATTCGCAATTTCAGATCGCTTCCCGATTGCCACCTCAAGATGATGTGCGATGTCAGCGAAAACCGCCTGGCGCATCTGAAGCCGCTGTACCCGGGAGTTGAGGGCGAGACCAATTACCATCACCTGCTGGACGGCGCCGGTCTCGACGCGATCGTCATCGCGACGTCGGTCAAATCGCATTTCCCGATGGCCAGGGCGAGCCTGCTGGCCGGCAAGCACACCTTTATCGAGAAGCCGATGGCGGCGTCGTCCCGGGAATGCGAGGAATTGATTGATATTGCCCAGAAGAAGGGATTGGTGCTGATGGTGGGCCATACCTTCCTTTATTCGCCGGCGGTCAGGAAAATCAAGGAAATCGTCCAACGCGGCGACATCGGGGAAATCCGTTACATCTGCGCCCGGCGCTTGAATCTGGGCCTTTTCCAGAAGGACATCAACGTGGCGTGGGACCTGGCCCCGCATGACATTTCCATCATTTTGCACATCATGGAAACGGAAGCGGTCACCATCAACTGCCAGGGCAGCGCGCATATTACGCCGGGGATTGAGGATGTGACGACCATGTGGCTCAATTTCCCGGGAGATCGGTCGGCCATCATTCAGAGCAGCTGGCTCGACCCGAGGAAGGTCCGGGAAATGACCATTGTCGGCAGCAAGCAAATGATCTTTTATGACGACGTTTCCCAGCTGGAGAAAATCCGGGTTTTCGATGTGAGGGTTGAGCGGCCGCCCCATTATGACACGTTTGCCGAATTTCATTATGCTTATCATTATGGCGACGTTCACGTTCCCTACCTCAAGCAGGAAGAACCGTTGAAAAGCGAATGCCAGCATTTTCTGGATTGCATCAACCAGGGCACAACCCCCTTGACGGATGGAAACAAAGGCCTTGAACTGGTCCGGATTCTGGAGGCGTCTTCCCAATCGTTGAAACGCGGCGGCGCTTCGGTCAATCTTTCGGGCCAGGACAATGGCTGTCCTTGGCTGCCGCCGATCCCCGAAACTGCCATCCGCATAACGGCCGGGGGCGTCGGCAGGAAAAAGGCATCCCTCCCCGCGGGCGGAAAGCTGCGGGTCAAGCTTCAGTCTCGTACGCGCCGGGCGTCTTCAAACTCAACCCCGTGAGATTTCCGCAGCCGCCGCGGCAACGGATTGCTCCGGATGCCAGGCTGGCTGGCACGGGGTGCCCCTTGGCTGAATCTTTTCATTTTCGTCGTCGGGTCCGTCAACCCAATGATATCATCTTGTTGACGAATACCCGGGCCGGCCGCGGCACAGTTCGGACTGGAAACTGATCATCCGAATGAATGGGGAGAAGACCCCATGGCGGACATGCAGTCGGCCAGCGTATCCTCGGAGCATGAAACCCCAGAATTTCTCCCGGGACCAAAACCAAAACCAAAAGCTTGCCGGCGGATTCGTGTCGGCGGCGATTGCGGACCGGGACCAAGATGAAATTGATTTTGCTCCCTCACCGGATGAAGTGGCCAGAAGGGCCTACTTCAGTTATGTCAACCAGGGCGCGCTGCCCGGGAACGCGGTGCAGCATTGGCTGGCGGCCGAGGCGCAATTGCTCGCGGAACGCAAACTCATCCGGAGGCACGGTTTTCAAAACCGGACATAAAGATAAATCCCCCACCCGGCAAACATCAAAAATCAATTTATGAGCGCATCCATCATGGTTCGGGATCTGAACCGGCAGGCTTCGCCGGGCGGGAAAGCAAGGAAGCACATGAAGACCAAACTCACCCTGCTCGCCATCAGCAGCACACTGGTGCTGGCCGCCCCAGCATTGCCGGCACAAGATGCCAGTGCCAACCACCCCAGCAGCACCAACAGTCTCGTTCAAAGCTGGAAATACCTGAAGGCATTTGAAGATGACCGGACCCTGAGCGAACGATCCACGCTTCCCCCCGGGCTCAAGGAGAAGTTGAATCTCACCGACGAGCAGAGCGGCGAACTGAAACCCATCGAGGATGACTTTGCCAACACGAGTTGGGAATACAAGGTCACCAACCAGGCCCGGCTTGACGTCGCCCGGAAGGCGATCCGTCAGGCGCATGCGTCGAAGGAGACGGCACAAATCCAGGCCGCGTACAACCAGTTGGCGCAGATCTGGGCCGGTCTCGAACCATACCGGGTGGCCGCCGTCAATCAAATCAGGCCTTTGCTGACGCCGGATCAGCTGGCGATTTTGGAGGATGCGCAGAACCAATGGCGTGAATCCCCGGCTGACGAGCCAAATGATCGGCCGGCAGATTAAACCCCCGCCCAAACCAGGAGAGTTGAAAAACATGACCACGCCCATCCTCGACCGGGACCTCACCCAACAAGCCCCGCACAGCCCGCGCGAACGCATCGCCGGATTCGCGATCGCCAGCCGTGCGATTGACAAGTGCCGCGCCAGTCTGGCGGGAACGCTGGGGGAATATCATTACGATTGTCCGCTCGACAACCTCCTCTTCCGCTTCAAGGGCATCACCGGCGAGCAATTCAAAACCGCCGTTCAAGCCTCGGATACTTATGAGGATGTCGGCGCCTGGTTGCAGGCCAACGGCACGGCGAGAACACCGGTTGAAATCAAAACCTGGTCGGATGAAATGGAAGCCGACAGCCTGATGAAAAACCCGGAAAAGCGCGCCTCCTTCATTGAGAGCTGCGCCCGGCTCGTCCTCAATCCGGTAACCAATACCACCTTCGACTGGCTTGAAGCGGACGACCGCGCCAGCTTCCGCCACCGGTCCGCGTAATTTTCCTGGCTTCCGCCAAACAACAACCCATCCCCATGAAACAACGGAAGACGAAATTTGTGAAAGCGTCCATCACCAGGCTCGTGAAAACGCTGCGAACTCCTGTCTTCCCAAAAGCGCTTCGCCGGCTCCGGCTGAACCCCGGGAAAGCTGCGCCCGGTACAAAGCTGCCGAAGCGGGACAACACCGCTTCCAAATCCCGCGACATTCGCAAGGATCGTGGCCCGCGCCGGACAAAGACAACCCACAACCCAAAATTGCTTTTCCACATTTGCGCTTTGCTGTGATTTAAAACTTATGAAAAAAATCCATTGAAAGAAGGCGCGTTGAATGGGAGTTCCGCTGGCCCCGGCACGGTGACCCGGAAGAAGGTGCGGGAGCGGGCGATTGAACTGGCGATCATCAATGGTCGTTCCGCGGAGGATGTATCGAAATCCGATAGGGAACAGGCCAAACTGGAATTGACGGGTGAGCCGGGCACGGACTCCACAGATGCCATCCTTGAATCAGCCCCCGAATCCGAACGTTGGGACCCGGTGCCGGGTTCGGAAGGCCGTAAAGTGCCCGGGGCCCCCAGTGCCGATGAGGACGAGGAGGGGCGGAGCGACAATGAGCGACTGGTTGAAGAAGGCATCGAAGGGGCGGAGCTGGATCAAATGTTCCAGGCCAGCCAAGCCGCGGCAAAAACGGATGAATGAGAGCTTTGGGCTTCGGCCGGCCCGGTTGAGCGTGGAGGAAAAAAGCGATCATTGACTGGATCGGGTGCCATTCCTTTCAAAGCGCAACCTTTGACCCTGGCCGCGCGGCCAGCCAGATCAATCCAACAAAACAAATCCTGGTCCGGATCGCGTCATGGCAGCTGCTGGATGTTCAACCTCAGCGCGCTTTGCTGACTTTGCCACACGGCCTCATTCGAATATGCTGACTCCATGCCCAAAGCCGTGTAAGCCGTCGTGACAAAGTAGTAAGTCACCCCCACCAGCAGGTTGTTCACGGCGCCGGTCGAGGCCAACCCGGCATTAATCCGGTTGGTATAGTTCCCCTTCGTTGTTCCATAGTGAATGTAATAGCCCGCCACGCCGTTCGCCGGCACGCTGGTATTCCAGGCCAGGGACGCCGACTGCGGCGGCGCGTTGCTGGCCCACAAGCGAAACACACGTGTGGCGCTGCCGTTGAAACTCAGGCTCACATTCGTTGCCGCCGTGTTGGTCGCGGCTGCCCAGGTGGTTAGATTTGTACTGGTCTGGACATAATATCTTGTTCCCGAACCAAGCGAGGTCCAGGTCAGTTGAACCTGGGTGCTGGGAGGCAGGATAACCGCCGCTTGAACTTGCGCGGCGAACGCCGCCAGCATCAAAACCCCGGCCAGGAGCTTCATCGGTCCCACGATCTTCGACGGAAGCCTCCGCTCAACCCGGACGCCATGATCCCGGTGTTTGCCAGGATTGTCCCGGCCGCAAAACAAACCGTAAATCCGGTCGGACTTTCCGTCGCTCTTCAATCCGGGCGTGCCCGGATGATCCAGTTTTGGCTTATGAATGATGTTCATACAGAAACGTACGTTCGCCACAGCGATCCGCGACTAGGGTGTTCCTTGCCGCCACTGGGAAAACCCTTGGTCTCGATGGGGAGAGCCGGGCCGGGGAACAATGATCTTCACGGGCGGGCGAACGGCTATCGATCGCACGCGGTCAGCCGACGGATGCCGGACGGAGAAACGCCTGCCGGCAACGAAGCTCAGGGCGTTCGCAGCCAGCCGGCGGGACGGCGGGGACTGGTCACAAAATAATGGCCATTGCTGGTGACGAGTGAAAATTGCCGGCGGGTGCCGCTCAATATGTTTTGTTGGATGATCTCCAGCGAATTATTCGTGACCGCGGTGACAATGGCGACGTGCCCGAATTTTGTGTCGGTGAATACCAGCAAATCATCCGGGCCTGGTTTGTGGGTCGAGCCATTCCGGTATTGGACCAGGCCGCGACGCGGATTGAACGCGCCATCGGGGAGGCGGTCATCGAAGAAACTTTTCGCATGGCCCATCACGTCCGGCATTTGGTGCCCCATGGCCTGGTAATAAAACCGCTTGATGAACTCCACGCACTGCCACTTCTGGCCGAAGTAATAGCCGTTCGGGCTGTAATTCCTGCCGTAGCTGCGGAAGAAAAGCAGGCCGTTATCGTAAACCGGAACGTCGCGGTAGCGGTCCAGCACCCGCCCGACCCGGCGGTGGCTCTCAAAAAGCAAAACCGCGAGGGCCAGGGCCAGGAACAGCACCAGGCCAATCAGGAATTTGTCCCGCGCCGGTTTCATAAAAACTCCCGGGCCGGGTTGCCGTGAACTCGCGCGCGCATTGGAAAAAGGATGCTTGAGGGTGGAAAGTTGGGAGTCAAGCGGCAAGGCGCAAACGATAGTGGCCCAATTTGGTGGCAGGGACATCGCGCTGCGATGTCCCCGCCCGCGCAGTAGCGGGCGGAAGTCATCATGCCAACGCGGCGCGGACAGCGCAGCGCGCCGTCCCTGCCTGATCAGGGCACTGCCGGCGCAAACCGCTGGCTTGACTTAGGATGCCAATCGTTTCTAATCCACATGCCATATAGTCGCCGATTCAGCGGATCGGACCGAGGATCCATTTTATGATTCACAACCTGATTTCCAAAACGGCAGTTCTTTCTTTGTCGCTGGTCATGTTCATCCTGTTGCCCGGCTGCAAGAAGGCCGTCCCTGCCCCGGGCGCGCCGGACGTGGAAGTGGTCGCCATCGAGCAGAAATCCGTGCCCATCTACGCGGAATTCGTGGGCACGCTGCAAGCCGACGTCAACGCGACGATCTCCGCCCAGGTGAGCGGCTACCTGCTCCAGCAGAATTACCGGGAGGGCCAGCTGGTGAAGAAGGGTGATCTGCTCTTCCAGATCGATGATCGCACCTACAAGGCCGTGCTGGACCAGGCAATGGCCAAGCTGGGCAAGTCCCAACTCGACGTGCAACGCTACACGCCGCTGGCGAAGTCCCAGGCCATCAGCCAGCAGGAGCTGGATGACGCCATTCAGGCCAACCTCGCAAACGAGGCCGCCGCCGAGTCGGCCCGGCTGAACTATGAATTCTGCAAGATCCTCTCGCCCATTGACGGCGCGGCGGGGCTGGCCCAGGGCCAGATCGGCGACCTCGTGGGCCCCGGCTCCGGTCCGCTCACCAGCGTGCAGCAGATCGATCCGATGCGGGTGTATTTCTCCGTATCCCAGCAGTTGTTGACCCAGATCATTGAGCGCGCGCTGGCCGAAGGCCGGGAACTCCGCAACGGGACCAACGGAGCGGTCCTGGAATTGACGCTCGCCTCCGGTTTCGTCTATCCGCTCAAGGGCCGGGTCCGGTTCTCGGACAACCAGGTGGACCCCCGAACCGGCACCATCCGGTTGGTGGGCGAATTTCCCAATCCGCAGCAGCAGCTGGTGCCCGGCATGTTCACCCGCGTGCGGGCGCAGCTGGGCGTGGACGAAAACGCGCTACTCGTGCCCCAGCAGTCCGTGGCGGAGATGCAGGGACGCTACCTGATCGCCGTCGTGGGCGCGGACAACAAGGTGAGCATCCGGCCCGTCACCGTCGGCCAGCGGGTCGGACCGCAGTGCGTCATCCAGGGAAAGGTGAAAGCCGGCGAGCGCGTGGTGGCCGAAGGCATCCAGAAGGTGCGCGACGGCGCCCTGGTCAATCCCCTGCCCTTCGCGGAGAAACCGGTCACCGCCCTCGCCGCTCAGGCGGAGGGGAAACAGGAATGACCGACCAATAACCGAAACCCGAAATCCGAATGCCGAAAGAAATCCGAAATCCGAAGCCCGAAAGAGCGGTTGCCTTCCGTGGCGATGTTTCCTTGGATTTCGGGCTTAGGCCTTCTTTCGGAATTCGAGTTTCGGAATTCGAAATTTAGACCATGGCAAAATTTTTCATCAACCGGCCCATCGTGGCCATGGTGATCTCCATCCTGATGGTCATCATGGGGCTGGTCGCCATGTCTAGCCTGCCCATCGCGCAATTCCCCAACATTGCCGACCCGCAGGTCCAGGTGAAGGCCACCTATCCGGGCGCCGACGCCCTCACCATCGACCAGTCCGTGGCCACGCCGATCGAGCAGCAGATGTCGGGCGTGGACAACATGGAATACATGTATTCCCTGAACGCCAACAACGGCTCGATGTCGCTGACGGTGGATTTCAACATCAAGACCGACCCGAACACCGACCAGATTCTCGCGCAGATGCGGCAGGGCCAGGCCAATTCGCAGCTGCCCAGCGCCGTGGTCAACCAGGGCGTCACCGTCCAGAAATCCACTGCCGCGCCGCTCATCATGTTCGCGCTCGCCTCGCCGAACAACACCTACGACGGCGTCTTCCTCGCCAATTACGCCGTCATCAACATCAACGACCAGATGACGCGCGTTCCGGGAATCGCCAGCGTCTCGGTGTTCGGCGCGGGCAACTACGCCATCCGCCTCTGGGTCCGGCCCGACCGGCTCGCGCAGATGGGCATCACGGTCCCGGAAATCATCAACGCCATCCAGCAGCAGAACACGGTGAATCCGTCCGGCCAGGTGGGCGGCGAGCCGGTGCCGCCCGGGCAGGCGTTCACCTACGCGGTGCGCTCGCAGGGCCGCCTGGAGACCGCGGAACAATTTGGCGACATCGTCCTGAGGTCGGCGCCCGGCGGGGCCATCGTGCGGGTGCGGGACGTCGCCCGCATCGAACTGGGCGCGCAAAATTACAGCATGAAGGCGCGGCTCAACGGCAAGCCCGCCGCCCTCATCGCCCTCTACCAGCTCCCGGACTCCAACGCCGTCGAGGCCGCCAACAAGGCCAGGCAGATGATGGCCACGCTCAAGCAGAGCTTTCCGCCGGACATGGACTACGTGGTCGCGCTCGACACGACGCTGGCCGTGACGGAAGGCATGAAGGAGATCGAACACACCCTATTTGAGGCGATCGTGCTGGTCATCATCGTGGTCTTCCTGTTCCTGCAGGGGTGGCGGGCGACGCTCATCCCGCTGCTGGCCGTGCCGGTGTCGCTGATCGGCACCTTCGCGCTGTTTCCGCTGTTCGGCTTCTCCATCAACACGCTCTCGCTGTTCGGGCTGGTCCTCGCCATCGGGCTGGTGGTGGACGACGCCATCGTCGTCGTCGAGATCGTGGAGCATCACATCGAGAAGGGGCTGTCGCCCCGGGATGCGGCGCTGAAAGGGATGCAGGAGGTCACCGGGCCGGTCATCGCCATCGCCATCATCCTGTCGGCGGTGTTCATCCCCACGGCGTTCATTCCCGGCATCACCGGCCGGCTGTACCAGCAATTCGCCGTGACCATCGCGGTATCGGTGATCATTTCCGCGTTCAACGCGCTCACGCTGTCGCCCGCGCTGGCCGCCCTGCTGCTGCGGCCCAAACAGCGCGGCACCGGCCCGCTCCAGAAGTTTTACGACCTCTTCAATAAATGGTTCGGCCGCGCGACCGACGGCTACGTCGGCGTGTGCCGCGTGCTGATCCACAAGACCGGCCTCTCGGTGCTGCTCCTGGCCGGCGCCATGGTGCTGGCCGGGCTGGCCGGCAAACACATCGCCACGGGCTTCCTGCCGGACGAGGACCAGGGTTACGTCTTCGCCGGTGTGCAGCTGCCCGACGCCTCCTCCTCGCAGCGCACCAGCGAGGTGATGCGGCAGGCGGAGGAGATCCTCCAGAAAACGCCGGGCGTGAAATATTATTCGACCGTCGTCGGCTACAGCATGTTGAGCGGCGTGCAGAACACCTACAGCGGCTTCTTCTTCATCACGCTCGAGGAATGGCGCCAGCGCCAGGCGCCGGCGGAGCAGTACCAGGCGATCATGCGGCATTTGAACCAGGCGTTCGGGAAGATCCCCGGCGCCGTCGGCTTCGCGTTTTCGCCGCCGGCGATCCCGGGCATCGGCACCTCGGGCGGCGTCACCTTCGTGCTCGAGGACCGCACCGGCAAGGGCGGGACCTTTCTGGCGGAGAACCTCCAGAAATTTCTGGCCGCGGCGCGGAAGCGCCCCGAGCTGGCCGGCGTCTTCAGCACCGCCCTGCCGGCGGTGCCGCAGGTGTACGTGAACGTGGACCGCGACCAAGTGCTGCAGCAGGGCGTGAAGCTGCAGGACGTTTACCAGACGATGCAATGCTTCATGGGCGGGGCGTTCGTGAACTACTTCAGCCGCTTCGGCCGCCAGTGGCAGGTCTACGTGCAGGCCGAGGGCGACTACCGCACCGAGGCCAACAACCTCGGCCAGTTCTACGTCCTCAACAGTACCACCAACATGGTGCCGCTCGCGGCGGTGACGAGCGTGAAGACGACGACCGGGCCGGAATTCACCCTGCGCTACAACCTCCATGAAGGTGCGCAGATCATGGCCTCGGCCGCGCCTGGTTACAGTTCGGCCCAGGCCATGCAAGCGATGGAGGAGGTCTTCGCCGAGGCCATGCCGGCGGGCATGGGTTACGATTACCTGGGCATGAGCTACCAGGAAAAGAAGGCGCAGCAAGGCGTGTCGCCGATGGTCATCTTTGGGTTTTCGCTGCTGTGCGTGTTCCTGATTCTCGCCGCGCAATACGAAAGCTGGAGCCTGCCGTTCAGCGTGCTGCTGTGCACACCCATCGCGGTGTTCGGTGCGTTTGCCGGCATCATGGTCGGGCGCTACGAAAACAATGTCTACGCCCAGATCGGCCTCGTCATGCTCATCGGCCTGGCCGCCAAAAACGCCATTCTCATCGTCGAGTTCGCCAAGATGGGTTACGAGGAGGGCAAACCGCTCCTCGACGCCACGCTCGAAGGCGCCCGCCTCCGCCTGCGCCCGATCCTGATGACCAGCTTCGCCTTCATCCTCGGCTGCGTGCCGCTGGCCAAGGCCAGTGGCGCCGGGGCGCTGTCCCGCCAGGTCATGGGCTTCACCGTCATCGGCGGCATGTCGGCAGCGAGTTTCCTCGCCATCTTCCTGATCCCGGTCGCATTCTACGTCGTCGAAAAACTGGGCGGGGAGAAACACCCGGCGGCGCCGGCCGCGGGAACAAAACCGGTTGAACCCCAAACACACTGATTCTCAATGACAATCGGAACAAAACTCGGTAGGGCGGGCAGTCCTCTGCCCGCCGCTGAACGTGGCGGGACTCCCGCATCGTTGACGACGTCGAACGGCGCGCGCGGAGTGACGCGCCCCACCTATGTGCCGATTTCCATTGCGATGCCTCACCTTCCATGAAAACCAAAGAGATCATCAAAAAGGCCCGCAAGTTTGCGGCCCCGTTCCGGATCACCGACGGCAGAAAATTCCGGCTCAAGGACGTTGACCCTGGCGAGCTGCTCGGGTTCACCAGCGAGGACAAGCCGCGGGCCAAGGAGGTGCTCGCCATGGGCATCCAGGCGCTCGCCGAGCTGCAGGACAAGCTTTACGCGGACGACAAGTGGGCGCTGCTGCTCATCTTCCAGGCGATGGACGCCGCCGGCAAGGACGGCGCCATCAAGCACGTCATGTCCGGCGTCAATCCGCAGGGCTGCCAGGTCTTCTCCTTCAAGTCGCCGTCCGCCGAGGACCTCGACCATGATTACCTCTGGCGCTGCATGAAATGCCTGCCGAACCGCGGCCACATCGGCATCTTCAACCGCAGTTATTACGAGGAAACGCTGGTCGTGCGCGTTCATTCCGAGTTTCTGAAAATGCAGAAATTGCCGGCGGAATGCATCACCAAGGACATCTGGTCGGAGCGCTTTTCGGACATCCGCAACTTCGAGCAATACCTGACGCACAACGGCGTGCTGGTCCGGAAATTCTTCCTGCACGTCTCGAAGAAGGAACAGAAGCGGCGGTTCCTCGAACGCATTGAGAACGAGCAGAAGAACTGGAAATTCTCCGCCGCCGACATGAACGAACGCGGGTATTGGGACGACTACCAGGCGGCGTACGAGGACATGATCCGGCATACGGCCACCGACGAGGCGCCCTGGTATGTGGTGCCGGCGGACAACAAATGGTTCACGCGGGCCGTCGTCGCCGCGGCGGTCATCGAGACCCTCGCCTCCCTCGACCTGAAATACCCCGAGGTCGGCGCGGATAAACTCAAGGAGCTGGCGGCGGCGAAGGTGGCTTTGTTGAAAAAATAGCCCCGGGCCTATGAAATTCAGATTCGATTGCGGTTTGGGTTTGATGGCGGCTCTGGCGCTCCTTGCCGGCTGCGCCGTGGGGCCGGATTATAAACGGCCGGCGGTGAGCGCGCCGGACAACTTCCGATTTGCCGAAGGCCAGACCACCAACTCGCTGGCCGACCTGCCATGGTGGCAGGTGTTCCAGGATCCGCGGCTGCAGGACCTCGTCCGGACGGCGCTCACCAACAATTATGATCTCAAGCAGGCGGTGGCGCGGGTGGAGCAGGCCCGCAACCAGGCCGTCGCCGCCCGCAGCGCGTTTTTCCCGTCAATCGGCTACAGCGGCGATGTCGGGCGCGGCCGCAACGCGCTGTTCAACTCGCCCTCGCCGGCCAGCGGCGGCGCCACGGCAAGCTCCGCCCTGGCCAGCCTCAATGCGGCCTGGGAGATTGATTTCTGGGGCCGCATCCGGCGCCTGAGCCAGGCCGCCCGCGCCCAATATCTCGCCACCGACGAGGCCCGCCGGTCGGTCGCCATCACCTTGATGAGCGACGTGGCCATCACCTATTTCCAGCTGCTCGACCTGGACCGGGAACTGGAGATCCAGCGCGCGGCCACCAACGCCTACGCCGGGAGCTACCAGATATTCAATGACCGCCTGGTCAACGGCGTCGCCTCCAAGCTCGAGACCGACCGCGCCGCCGCCGCGCTGGCCGGCGCCGCGGCCCTCATCCCGCAGCTGGAACTTCAAATCGCCACCACGGAGAACCAGCTGAACGTCCTGCTCGGCCGCAATCCCGGCCCAGTGCCGCGCGGGTCGCTGTCCGCACAAGCATCGCCGTCGGCGATTCCCGTCGGGCTGCCCAGCGCCCTGCTCCGCCGCCGGCCGGACGTGCTCCGGTCCGAGCAATTGCTCGTGGCCGCCAATGCCGGCATCGGCGTGAGCGTCGCCAATTTCTTCCCGCAAATCGGGCTCACCACCTTCCTGGGCCGGGCCAGCCCCGAATTGTCCTCCTTCACCGGCGGCGCGGGCAACATGTGGAATGCCGGCGCCACGCTGACCGGCCCGCTGTTTCAAGGTGGCCAGTTGCGCGCCCAATATCGCGTCTCAAAAGCGCAGTTCGAGGAGGCCAGGGCCGCCTACCAGCAGAGCGTGTTGTCGGCTTTCGAAGACGTATCCGACGTGCTCATTTCCCGGCAGAAGCTCGCCGAGGAAGGCGACTTCGACGCCCAAGCCGTGGTGGCGCTGGAATCCTCCGTCGCGCTGTCCACGCAACGTTATCTCAATGGCAAATCCGGCTACTACGAGGTGTTGCAGGCCCAGCAGGAGCTTTACCCGACCCAGCGGGCGCTGGTTCAGACCCAGGCCGGCGAATTGATCGCCGTCGTCCAGCTCTACAAGGCGCTCGGCGGCGGCTGGCCGGCGACCAGCGAAACGAAGCCGGGCAAATAGCCAAGTCCCACGGTTGGGAGGCGGTTCGGGTTTGATCCAATTCAAACTGGTTCAACCGGGATCATCACCACCAGATTGGTCGGGTATATGCACCCGCGCCTTCACGCTCAATCTTCCATAGCGGGCCGCCACCCATAGACCGACGGCGGTGATGGCCACGCCCGCCACCACGTCCACGCAATAATGGTAACGCAGATAAACGGTTGAAATCCACAAGGCCACGCAGGGAACCAGCAGAATCCAGAAGCGGCGGCGATAATACCAGTAATCGAAAACCAGCAGGTACATCGAGACCGCCACGTGGATGCTCGGAAAGGCATCCACCCGGTTGCTGGCGTCATCCAGGATTGGTTTTGCCGCCCAGGTGATCCAGCCTCCCGTCAGCGGGTGCTCAAAGGCAAGGAAGCGATGCGGGCCGCCGGCGGGGAAATAGGTGTATCCGATGAACCCCAGCGCATAAATAACGAAAAGGCCGGTGAAGCATTGGCGGAAGCGGGGCAGGTCTTTGATGCAATAATGCGCCGGTCCGGCAATCAGGTAATAAAAGAAAAAAATATACGCCACCATCAGCGCGTCGGTGAGCCACACCGGTTCCCAGCCCTGGATCGCCAGATTGAAGTTTGGTCCGGTCAAGGCGCTTTCCCATTTGACCAGCATCGCATCAGCCCGCGGGACGTCGAGCTCAGTGACGACTTTCGGCATCAGGAAAAAAGACAGTCCCATGAGCACCGGGTAAAGCAGCAGCCGGACCCGCCAGCGCCAGGGTGCCGGATCTCGCCCGGACCACAGAATCACTCCGACGCCGGCGAGCAGGCCGCCGAACAAGACCAGCGCTGCCAGAGGAGCCGGGCCGGGCAGGAACACCAGACGTCCCCACGTCAGCGCCAGAAACAGATTGAAAGCGTACTCGTGCGGCAGGATCCGGGTTCGCCAGTCGCGCAATCCGGCTAACAATCCCGAGGTTCCACGATCCCCCAAAGCAACCGAAACTCCGGTTGTCCCGGATTCGGTATTTGATGTCGTATTCGCTTTAATAGTTATGTCAGAACTGGTTACGAACCTCTCTCAAAGCCCGCACCAGTATGATTATTCACACGGCCGCCGTCGAGAGCGAAGCGGATCCGGGGAGAGCTTGTTCCCGCCAACACATTCTTTCGCCTGCTTCTTACATTTGGCAATGGCACGCGCTTTGCCGCCGGATGCGTCAACACCGGCATGACCAGTCCGAGTTCTCCCCCGGTACCGCGCGCTGCTCCAGACCCATTCCTCCGGTAATTTCGCAAGACCGGCTTTGCCCGGATTGCTTTCGATGTAACGCATCACCCAGCAGTAATGCTCCGCGTCGTGCAAATAACGGTCAAAATAATCCTCCGCCCCGCAATGGCTGGGTTTTGCCCTTCATGGCGATATTCCTGAAATTACCGGGATCGTCAGCGCAGGCAAGGCCGTTCTGAGCCGGTGTCGCGTTGGCGCGGTGCGCCAATCCCATCGAGCCACACGCTCGACCCTACAGCCGCAAACGGCTTGCAGGGACGCTCGCCCACCGAAGACAGCAGAGCAGAAATTAAAACCTGACCCCAAAACCGACGGTCAGGTAGTAATCGCTCTTTTCCGGTATGGCGCTGTCGGACCGGGCCTGGGGGTTTTGGAGGTAATCCCAGATGAACGACACATCCAGGTTCAGATGCCGCTTGATTTCAAACTCCAGCGTGGTAACCGCATGATGGGTGTACTGGCCCGCCTCCCGCTTGGTGACGATGCATTGCAGCGTCTGGATGACCGTGAGGCGGCTGGTAAGGTCGTATTTGAAATTGGATTCAAACACCCCGGCCGGGGTGGACGCCGTGTCGGTCTGGTCCGTCTCGACCGTGGCAAACCGGGTGTATTGGAAGCTGGGACCGGCCGACACCGTCCATTCCAGGTCATTCCCGTCGAAGATGTAGTAGCCGGCGGCCACGCCGCCCGTCAGGCGGTACGAAATATTGGCCAGCGGATCGTGGTAATACTCAAACTGGAGGGGGCGCACGAACCAATCGCGATTGAGCCGGATGTCGTAGGACAGGTTCACGCGGTCATTGTTCGCGTTCTGGACGCCGTTGGCCTCGCTGTAATTGCCCAGGTAATCCAGCAGCAGCGTGGTGTTGGGCGTGCGCCGGTCCAGTTCGGCGCTGGTGTTCACCGTGCTCTGCTTGTTGTTGCCGGACTGCAGGCTGACTCCCGCGGTGACCTTGCCCGACCAGTTGCGAATTCCCGTCTTGCCGCCGCTGGGCGTGATGCCCGTGAGCAGTTCCAACGGCTGGCTGACGGGCTCCGGCCCGAGGACCATGACGATGCCGTTGCTGAGCACGACCTTGCCCAGCATCGGCTGCTGTCCCTCGAACAGGGTGTAAACCCGATGCGTCGTGTAAACCTGCCGGACGTTCTTCAGCTTCAGCGTCTGTTCATCCAGTTCGTCGCTGTCAAACTCGACGTCCTTGTCCTGGATGTATTTGAGCTGGCCCCGCAGCCATTCGCCCGACTTGAGCTGGACCCAGTCGGCGCCGTCGTGGCCGACGCCGGCGGGAAGCCAGGCCAGATTGGTGGCGGCCGGCGGCGGCGGCCGGTTGGTGGAAACGGCGACCGGCGCCGGCGGCGGCGCATTGGTCTCGCCGGTGCGCTCGAGCTTGCGGATTTCCGATGGGTACAGGGTGAGCCGGCCGCTGAGTCCGGACTGGAACACCACGAGATTGGTTGTTTCCTCGATCACCGTGCCGACGAACCGCTCGCCGTTTGTGGCAATCAACACGTCGGCCCGCGCCGGCAGGGCGAATGCCGCCAGGAATAGCGCCAGCCAAAAGCCGAAGACACGACAACGGTCTGATTTAAACAGGGTGCTCACGCGCATCGCTGACCGAGCATAGACAAAGGCTGTTCTCTGGAAAACCAGATTGTTGGCCAAATGTGGATTGCCCTGATTGCCTGACAACAAACGGCAGGTCCGGAGCGGAGGCCGATGAGCAGATCAAAATCTTCAATGAAGAGCGAAACCAGGAGATTCGAAAAGTGGGCAGCAAAAGCACCGTGATCGGCGCCGTGCTCACGAGCGTCAGCGGCCTCCTCATCTACCGGTGGCTGGCCAGGTCTTAAACCCATGCCTGGCGCACCAGTGCCGGCAAAGTTTTCGGCCGGCCGGCGTTCGGCTCCAAACTACCGAACCAGACTCTTTTCATCCCGCCCCCATGGGACTCAAATGCCTGCCTCGATATATGTGAGATATGACCGGGGGAAACAATTTGCGTCACGCAAAAGTCGCCGAACATTCAGCTCAGGCACGCGAGGCCGCTGGCTCCGGCGAGTTTGGCGTCCGCTCTCTCATTTCTTGGGCTGCTCACTTGCGAGACGCAAAACTTTTTCCATTGCCGTTTCTCTCTCTGTGCCCCACTCGGGATGCGGGAATCTGGCGAAATAGTCCCGGGTCTGCCCCAGCGACTTCAGGTTGATCCGCTCACGGTTGCCCGGGTAAAGCCCGCCATAGCAGTTGCACATGAGGCCGGCACACCGGTTCAGGCGTTGCTCAAGATCGTAAATTGCCTGTTTCTCCTGACCGTCGCGCAGATATTCCAGGATGGCAAGCGTCTCCCCGAGATCCGCTGATGATGAGTCGGCTTCGTAAGCGCAGCGATATTGGCGGAACATCTCGATGGCATTTGTTTGGCCTGCCGCCTCCAGATACCCCTGCAACGCATTGTATTGGTCCGACATCAACGTGTGCGCTTCCACTCCGTTGACCATCACCCTTAATGGTTCATGAATCATGCTGGCCCGGCCGCTGTGAAACGCGCTTCGGTATGTGATTTGATATGTGACCAGCGAACAAATGGCACAGGCCACCACCGAAACCGGAATCCAATGGATCGTATGTTTCATATCAATGGATAGACACCAAGCTTGTCGGTTTTGTATCAAAATTCTGCAATACGCGCCATTCCTCGTGCCACAGGGCCAATTCCAAATGCATCTGCACACCCTGGCCAATCTCGCCAAGCTGTTCCATAAACAAGATTCAGCAATGAATTGATTCGACACTCCGCTTCCCTCCGGTCCATTCAACCCTTTGGTGGTTTGGCGTCATTCGTTTCACAAATCTCCAGATACAGCAATTTGCCAGAATTCTTGTTATGATAAGTCTCTACGACATTCTTGAGGATGGCGAATGAATGAACCATGTCATCACCAGCTGGCGCGCTCTCGACCGGCTTTCCGAAACATGAAGTCAAACCCTGAAGCGTGCTCGAATCCGTTATAACGTGCCGTTGTCCGTCGCCGTCAATGATGACCGGAAAAGACACCCCCATCTTGTGCTCTTTGACTTGGAACGAGTCTCGTCCTACTACAAAGTCAACGCCGATAAGTTGATCGGAGGCAAATTCCAAAATCAGACCGGACTGCCGGTAAAACAGGTCAAGATACCCATCGCGACGCGTGAAGTCGTCGCACTGGCCAAATGTTCGGGCATCCTTAAAAGCCCCGCCATGTTTAAGACCGTTGACGCTGCGCGAGCGCAAGTCATAAACCAGTTCCCGCTTGCTGTGAGGAGGCCATTCTGCAGTGGGATTCGGCGAGCGACCGAACAGCTTGATGATGGAATTGAACATAATGCGCAAGACGCGTAACGAGCGAGGTCAGCGACGGGAGCCAGCCGCCGGTGACGTTCCATTCGGCTCTGAGGGAATCGGCGGGCTCCCGTTCGCTGCACCGCCTGGTTGACGGAACAACAGTCCAAGGAACGGACGTGCCCGGCTGAAGGCTTCCCTCACTCGATCAAGCTGAGGGCACCATCTCGGAGAACTGCCTTCCTCTGCTTTCGGCCCAACCCAATACCGACTGTTATCGCCCCACGGCTCCCAGGCAACAAAACGAATGCCCTCCAGCTCAAACGCGCAAAACTCGTCCTCGTCTTCGTGCGACCACCTGAACCGACTCGGCTTTCGTGTCACGGTGCAGCCTGGAATCCCAGCGACAAGACGACACAGCGCCTTGCGACTCAAGTGGAAATTGTCCACCTCGAAGGCGAACTCTTTTCCGGAGGCGTCCTTGATACCGTGCGTCTTCATTTTGCCGGCCAGCGCCCAGAGCTCAGGCACGCCCGTCCTCCGTAGCAGCACTGCGGAGGGTGGACGGGGCCAACCAGCGTGAACCGCGCAGCGGAACTGGCCTGTCCTCCGCAGCCTTGGCGTAGGAGGAAGCGGCCATCCCGCTGTGTATCGTGTGGCATGCGCTTCGCGCGTTTCATGATGGTTCAGTGGACTCATGCCTTGCCCAGGCATTCGGTCCCGCACTGCGGGACTTTCGGCTCTGCACTACAGAGCCAAACTCTTTTCATCCTTCCCCCGCGGGACGCAAATGCCAGTGATTTGTTAGCCGTCTTGAATTCATGAACCCGAGGCGACGCTCATTCCGCAGTCAGCGCCAGCAAAAACGGAGCACCGTTGGGGGTAAGGGCCGAAACATAGTCAATCGTCTCAACTCGCTTGCCGGGTTTGGGGTTGATAAACGAGGTTTTAAACACCCAAATGCGGAATCCATTTCTCTTCGCAGTTGGATTATCGCCAATCCAGGCGACCTTGGTGTTGCCCGCCAGCGGCGGGTTGCCGTCCCCCTTGAACCACCAGCCATAAACCTGTTGGCCATCGATGATGTCAAGGTCGGCGGTGGTCCCATCTCCATAATGCAGCACCAATTTAGCCACCAAAGTTTGGTCGTCTGCACCCCCCGTCATTCCGTGGAGAAGATGGAGTTGATGGCAAAAACGATTCACCGGAATGCCTTCGACGGATACGGGATAGGGATTGTTTGTTTGGGCGACATCATATCCGCCGGCAAGCTGGATTAGCCCGGCGGCATTGAATGCGACGCCATCGAACATTTGATGGCCTCTCGGCAGTTGGGCAAGGTTGTTCTTGGGGTCACGGTCATGCGGAGTGGCAAAGGCAATCTTGGTCTGGTAGTAGTAATCCAAGCTGACCACCTGATGCCACGGGAAAACCATTCGCCAGTAGAGCAGAGCCGGAACAAAAACCAACGCAATCCCAAGAGTGACCAGTAGTGCTACAACCATGCTCTTTTTCATAAAATCGCCAACTGACCGGCGCGGTGGCTGTTGGCAGCGATTGGTTGGCCTTTCCTGGCAACTGCTTGAGTACCGTTAGCCCACACGGCTACGACATTGGGAATCACGAAACGACCATAATTTAAGCTTTTTATTTTGTCCACAAAGATTTACAACACGAATCCTTGGTGGCATTCAAACGGGCAGAGGCGTCAAATCCGCCTGCCGGCTTTCTTCCAAAACCGCAAAAAGATTGACTGCTAATCTCCGCTCATCAGCGCTGATCAGTGAAGATTGGCGGTTCAGTTCACCCGGCGGCGAAGTTCACTGTGTTGCTTGCCGGGGCCAGCGGATTCTCGTCGCCGTCTTCGGGCGAACACGGATTTCAGCCGCAAAAAGGCGCAGACGGCACAAAAACAAACTTGAACAGGAGGTAGCGGAGGAAGCGGAGCGGCGGTCCATGACCGCCGAAGCCTGACTGTAGCGTTCGGCCTGCGGCCGAAATCCAGTCGAGCCACAGGCTCGACACTGGTAGGGCAGAGCTGCTGCTCTGCCGTGAAACCAGCAACACCTCGTCCGTGTTTTCTTCGCCAGCACCCGCTGCCGGATCACTGCCGACTTAACCACACCTTCCCGCGCCTGCCGATTGCGATTCAGGACTCAATTCGCAAACGCTCCGGAACAAGGTTCCGGACCTCCCCCGCAAAAGAAAGGATGTCCCCCACGATACCCGTGATGTCCTCCGCGAAACGGAGGAGGTCGCGCCCAAAGCCGGGGAGGTCCTCCATGACGCCCGGGAGGTCCTCGACGAAGCGGAGGAGGTCCTTCATGACATCCGGGAGGTCCCCCAAACCGTCCGGGACATCAAAAACTTCGCACCGGATCCCGGAAACGACGTCTGCAAGTCCTCCAATTTGAAGAAATGCCAATAAAATGCAGTTTTTGAACGGAATGTTTGCCATGCTCGCCGGCTCCAATCCGGATTGTCATCCGCCTGCGTTAATAACATTGGGCCATCTTGTCACTGTCCTTAAAACTGGGCAGGCGGGACGCCTGCCCTACTTTAGGAAGCGGCTTCGCCGCCAAGGTAGGACAGTGCGTCCCGCCTGTCTGGCAAAAGGGATTGATCCGTCGGCGTTTCCAAATTAAGGACCGTGTCAAAATACGCCCTGTAGCGACTCGGATGCGTCCTCATACTCGAAGATGACGCGCTCATCTTCAAAGATGCGGCTGTCATCTTCGAAGATGCGGCGCTAATACTGCAAGATGAGTTCCGGATCCTCGAAGATGAATGGCTGATACTCGAAGATCAGGCCGTGGGGAATGAAGATGAATCCCTGGCGCTTGAAGATGAGCGCCTGACACTTGAAGATAAGGACCTTTGCCATGTGGTGTAGCTGCCTTTGAATGAGGATAAGCACCTTATCCTTGAAGATGAGCTGCTTAGCTTTGAAGATTAGTCCTTCATGCTCAAAGATACGGCTAAATACTCGGGGATAAGCTGCTCATCCTGAAGGCCAAGCTACAATGCCACATCCCATCCGGGCTAATCTTTGAATATAAGGAGCTAACGCTCAAAGATAACGGCCTGATCCTTGAGGATAAGGAAATCGCGCACGAGTGAAAACGCCTCGAAAACAAGCCAAAGCGACTACCACTCGAATGAAAAGAATCAAGACACGAAGCGGAGCAACTGAGACACGCGTAAAAAAGGCTGAAGGCTGAAGGCTGAAGGCTAAAGTGATTTTCCAGCCCCATGGCATCTTCAGCTTTCAGTTCTTTTTCTTCTGGCGCGCGTACTTGGCGTGGGCGGCGGCAAACTCGCCGGAAGCGAAGGCGCCCATGATGGATATTTCACCGGCCAGGACGGTGGCGGTGCAAATCTCGGCGAATTTCCGGGCCGTTCCTTCCCCAACACAACCCAGCATGGCCAGACATTCATGGGCGGTGGGCAGATGCGTTCCGCCACCCACAGTTCCCACAATGACGTTTGGCAACGTGACGGAAGCATAAAGGTCGCCCTGCTCGGTGATGTCCATGTCGGTCAGGCCCGTGGCGGCTTCTGAAACGCAGGCGGCATCCTGGCCGCAGGCGATGAACATTGCTGCCAGCGCATTGGCATAATGCCCCTGAACGCCGATGGATCCGCTCTGGGTTCCGCCCAGCAATGCAGCGTGGCCATATTGAATCATCTGGAGCGGCGTCACGTGGATGATCTTCTTCAGGAGTGCGGCCGGAATGACCACCTCGGCCGTCACCTTTTTCCCGCGGGCGGACAGGAAGGAAAGCATGGTGGCCTTCTTGTCACCGGACATGTTGCCCTCGATATACCATTGCGCCGGCTTCACCGGGGCTCTTTCGACGAGGAACCGGCAGAGAGCGTCGGTGGCAATGGTGACCATGTTCTGTCCGGACGCATCGCCGGTCTGGTAGTCGAACCCAAGAAAAAGATTCCGGCCGGCCAGCGCGCTCCGGAGTTCGATGAACTTGCAGTGACCGGATGTTTTGGAAATGCGTTCCTGGAAGGTTGCCGATTCCTGCATGGCGAACTCCAGGAAACAACAGGCATCAAAGGTCGTCTTGAAGACGAAACAGGGCGCCCGGGAAATGGTTTCCGTCAGGCACATGGCCGCCGCACCGCCAGCGTGACTGATGACGTAAGCGCCCCGGTGATAGGAAGCCACGAGGGCGCCTTCATTGGTCGCCATGGGAACAAAAAAGTCGCCGTGGGCCTCGATGCCATTGATTCTCAGCGGACCAATCACGGCCACCGGTACCTGGGCAAATCCGACGAGATTCTCGATGTTGTTGGCGAGCGTTTCCGGGGCCGGCTGTCCGGCATCGCCGGCCAGACAATCCACGGAAATCCCATTTTGTTTCAGGAAAGTCTGCCGTTTCTGCAATCCGGCGCCAGTATGGTCATTGCACAGGGGCAGCCGGTCAGGAAGGGGTGCGGCGGCGGGGAGGCGCGGGGACAGCCGCTTTCGCAGCCCATCCGGATCCGATTTTTTGAGCAGCCGCTCCCGGATGTTCTGGGCTGTGCGTTGGGATACGCTCATGACGGGAGAGGCTAGTGGATAAGCGCGAAATGCCAAAGTGATTTTCTGGGCGGCGCTGGCTTTAATCACATGGAGTCACGCATGGGTGGTGCGAATGGCATAGCTCCATTGATCTCCAAATAGCCAATCAAAAGCTGAAACGGGAACGTAACACAATCAGTGGGAACTGTTAGTGGCAGTAAAACATATAGCGCCGGCTTGGGTTTTTTATTGACGACAACCTCTCCGTTTTCGTTTGTGTACACGCTTCCTTCTGCGTGATCAATTGTCTCCGCTGTAATGCAACCAGGAATGCTGAGCACCAAAGCGAGCAACGTTATATCCCGTGCAAATGCGAATAGTTTCATGACCGCCACCCTACGGGATCGTACGCAAAGCCGTTAATTGATACTTAATCTGCGGCTATTGATATTATCGATGCGAATTGGACATACTGGCCGCACGCGGAAGAGTCCGGGATTCGCGAACGGACGAGATCATGGATTTAAACGACTTTTTGGGGCCGAAACCGATCGTCATCGACCTGCAGGCGGAAAATCGCTGGCAAGCCATTGACGAATTGATTGACCAGCTCGTGATTCATCATAAGATCAAGGCCGAGCACCGGGATGCCATCGCGGAGAGTGTCAGGAAGCGCGAAACTTCAATGAGCACTGGAATCGGGATGGGCATCGGAATACCGCACGCGGCCACCGATTTGGTTGGGGAAGTGGTCGGGGCGATTGGACGATCGCGCGAGGGAGTTCAATTCGACGCACTGGACGGCAAACCGGTCAAATTGGTGCTGCTATTTCTCGTGCCGCAGGGCCAATTCCAAAAGCATGTGCACCTGCTGGCCAATCTCACCAAGCTGCTCCATAACCAGGATTTCCGCGATTGGTTGTGACGCCATATATCACTGTCAAGAACTGAGCCGTTTCAGAAGATTAATTATTTAAAGTTCAAATTTTTGTTCTGCGTATCCAGTTCGGCAGCTGTATCAAAGTCTATTTTGGCACCAGCTTCGTCTTTTGTAACATGTTTGACTGTGCCACGAATGCGATAGAGTTTTGGATCATTTGGGCTCAATGCAATAGATTTGCTAAAATCAGCGATGGCTCCAGGGAAGTCATTGAGATTGATTTTAGCCATACCACGGATGCTATAAGCCTCTGAATTATTCGGGTCGAGCTCAATCATTTTATCAAAGTTAGTTACAGTCCCAGAAAATTCTTTAAGGGCAAAAATGGCCGCGCCTCGGGCACGATAAACTTCCAAGTTATGTGGATCTAATTCAAGTGTTTTATCAAAATCAATGACCGCAGCTGCAAAGTCATTCAGAATTAATTTAGTGTTGCCACGCAGGTGAAACGCATCCGCATATTTTGGATTCAATTCCGTAGCTTTTGTAAGATCAACAATAGCTCCAGACCAGTCAGCGGTTCGAATCTTTGCGTTTCCACGATTGCGATATGCTTCTGAATAATTAGTATCCAATTCAATGGCCATAGTGTAGTCGGAAATTGCCCCAGAAACTTCTGTTAAATTCAATCTTGCTGTACCACGATTGTCATAGGCCTCTGCAGACTGCGGATGCAATTTGATTGCAGTATCAAAATCAGCTTTTGCTCCAATAAAATCATTAAGCCTGGACTTGGCTGTTCCTCTATTTTCATACGCTTCAAAATCTTGCGGATTTAGCTCGATGGTTTTATCTAGCTCCGCAATACCGCCGCTGAGATCATTAATGAATAGCTTCGAATTTCCTAGCACCTGGCGGCCCATAACATATTTTGGATTTAGCTCGATAGATTTTTCTAAGTCAATGATCGCACCGCTGTAGTCAGTGAGAAAATATTTCACAGCCCCGCGACCTCCGTAGGCTTCTTCATCTTTCGGATCCAATTCGATAGCTTTTGAAAAGTCTGCGATTGCCTCTTTGTAGGCGGTCATATTCAGCTCAACATAACCACGCTCCGCATAGGCCACTTCAAAATTTGAGCGCAATGCGATCGCCTTATTCAAATCAATCATGGCTCCGGCGCTGTCGTTGTTGTGAAATTTGGCAATGCCGCGGTTGCCATATGCTTCTGCAAAGTTGGTGTTTAGTTGAATGGCCTTATTTAAGTCAGCGAAACCTTCGTTGTATTTCTTAAGCACACACTTTGCCGCACCTCGGCCTTCATAGGCCTGCGCCATTGAGGGATCCAAATCAATGGCTTTATCAAAGTCGGAAATCGCCTCAGTATTTTCTTTAAGCTCAAATTCAGCGTGACCTCGGCCATTATACGCTTCTGCCGATTTTGGATTTCGGGCAATTACAACATTGAAGTCAGCAATTGCTCCAAAATTGTTTTGCAAGTTGTATTTCGCACCAGCGCGATTTTGGTAGGCATCCGTTAATTGAGGATTTAGTTCGATAGCTTCATTAAAGTCAGCGATTGCACCATAATTATCTCCGAGATTAATTTTGGCTCGGCCGCGGTAATTATGAAAGTCCGCTCTTTTAGGCTTTAGTTCGATTGCCTTTGAAAGGTCGATAACGGCGTCCGTATAGTTTGTTAACGCAAAATAAGTGTTGCCACGGTTAA